>Ga0310690_10000214_pt1 | contig 138096 bp, 127 predicted proteins | sample AusTroGonzalo_MG_2_FD_207661 | JGI IMG/M metagenome (GOLD analysis project Ga0310690, IMG submission 207661) | Bovine rumen microbial communities from tropical cattle in Woodstock, Queensland, Australia - Gonzalo_04 (v2) (version 2) | ecosystem: Host-associated > Mammals > Digestive system >...
CCTGTGTGGCATAGCCGTACTGGCTGCCCTTGAACTGCATCTCACCATAGCGGGTATCCATGTCCCACTTCAGATTCTTGGTGATGTCCTGTGACAACTTGAAGTTGCCGCTCCAGCGACGGAAACCGGAATTGATCAGGATACCGTCTTCTTTGCTGTAGTTCAAAGTGGCATAGTACTTGGTGTGCTGTGTACCACCGCTGACGGATACGTCGTGGCTCCAGGAATTGCCGGTCTGCATCACGTCGTCCATCCAGTTATGAGAACTCTGGTTCTTATAGTCGGCAATGTGGTTGCCGTAGGCACTGCCCAGACCGTAGTACTTGGCTACGTTGTCGGCATAGGTCGTACCGAGGGCTGTGGCATAACTCCACTGGTGGAGTACATGACTGTAGGCATCCCAGATGTCGAGGTTCTCAGGATTCTTGCGGATCTGGTAGTACATGTTGTATTTCACAGTGGCACGACCTTCCTTGGCGGCCTTGGTGGTGACCAGGATCACACCATTGGCACCACGGGCACCGTAGATGGCTGTTGAGGCGGCATCCTTCAACACATCGATGCTCTCGATATTGTCGGCAGGGATGTCATCGATGGATGAGACCTGTACACCGTCGACCACATAAAGCGGCTCGTTGCTCTGGGTGATAGAACCACCACCACGGACGCGAACCGACATGGTAGCACCGGGACGACCGTCCTGAGAGATGACATTCACACCCGGGAGTTGACCTTGCAGGGCCTCGGCCACGTTGGCAACGGGGTTGGCTGCGAGTCGGTCACCAGAGACAGAAGCCACGGCACCGGTCAGGTCCTTACGCTTCATCGTACCGTAACCGATGACTACCACGTCCTCGAGGGTAGTATTGTCCTCTTCGAGCGTGATGTTCAACAGGGATTTTCCGGCCACATTGACAGACTGGGGCTTGTAGCCGACATAGGAGATTTTCAGAGTCGTATTGTCCGGGACGCTGACGGAGAAGTTTCCGTCGAAATCGGTCACAGTACCCTGGCCTTGGCCATAGGTGATACTCACTCCGATCAGTGGTTCGCCAGCGGCGTCCTTCACCGTACCCTTAACGGATTTCTGGGCAAAGGCCGTGAAGCAGAACACTGACATAAGTAAAGCCATTGCGGCTCTTCTGATTTGTAAGTTCATACACGTTAGTTTTAGTTATACAAATATTTTTAATTAGTTCTAATATCGCCATCTGCATGAATGCGGTACAAAATTACGAATTATCTGCGAAATCACTGGTGAGTTTGCCGTTTTTTCTCTCGTAAACGTTTGCGTGATTTATTGCATACGCTGCAGTCCTTCCCAACGCACATTCCAGGTGCCATCCTTGGGGAAACCGGGGTTGAGGGGTTCCTGACAACCGTCCCAGCCGGCACACATCATGGCGATGGCCGTCAATAGGGCTCCATTGCCGGGCAGGTAGATACGCAGACGGTCGGCAGTCTGGAAGTTATGACCATTCTTCAGATAGGTGTTCTTCTGAGTGTCGATGAGCAGCGCCTTCAGGGCTGTCTCAGGGTCGCCTAAGCGGGCGGCACACATGGCAATCATACCATAGTCCCAGCCCCAGGTGGTTGCCCAGTTCCAATGCTGCATCACCCAGTCGAGGGTCTGTTTCATCGTCTCCTTATTATATAACAAGGTATAAGGCGTGCGCGTGCTGGGCAGCATGCCACAGGCGCCAAGCACAGCAGGATGGTCGTTGCGGATCTTGTCGGCAAAGGTCTCGGATGTCTGGCCAACGGCTTGCTTTTTCCCATTCGTGCCTACTGTGTCGAAGGGGTCGTAACCCTGCAGGTTCTGCGTTTCTCCCACGGGAATACCGGCGGTATAGATGCCTTGTACCTCAGGCAACGGGGCGAGGTGGGCGATGATGTCATCCCACTGGGCATGACGGTTTTTCCCTAAGCGTTCGCGCCAGAGATTGGCAATGGCAAGACCGTATTGCCAGTAGGCCAGTTCGAAGGGATGGTTGAAGGAGATGTCCTTGGTCATGCACTCCTGCATGGCGGTACTGCCTTTCAGATAGTACTGGTTCTTCTTGGCATCGAAACTGACGAAATCAGCCATGAAAGCAGCCGTGGCCTCCACCTGTTCGCTGTATTTCTGTAAGGTCTTTTCTGAAGGCTCCGCACGGTACATCTCTTCTGCCAGATAGATGTAATGGGGCTGTTGCCAGATGAGGAAAGAACCAGTATTCGATGGGGCCTCACCAGCCCAGGGGTCGGTCATCTTCATCCAACGCACGCCTTTGAAGCCCTGTCGCTCGGCAATCTTTCGGGCTACGGGATAGGCGGTGTCGTTGTACCATTCGAGCATCTGACGGATGTTTTCGGGATGGTTCCACAGGGCGAAGTCAACAGTATGCCACCAGGTCATCTCCAGATGTGGACGACCGAACCAAGAGTTATAGGTGAGACCGGTCTCCTGTGGGGGCATGTTGTTGGCACAGTTGATCTGCGTCAGATACTGTGACAAGACCACCCGACGCTCCAGTTCCGGGGCTCTGGGGTCGGTGCATTGTGAGAAATCGACGATGGCACCCGACTGCCAGTAGTCATGCCAATGGCGCTGAGTAACCTTGTGGTAGTTGCCATAGTCGAAGGGGGAATTCTTCGGAGAACTCGGACGATTCTGAGTATATTCTGCCGAGAAGGTCAGCACATCGTCGGTAGTGGCCAACTCAAAATGATGGCGGTCGCATGCCTGTAGAGTCGCGTTGCCAGCCCAGGTTAACAGCACATAGTATCTGGTGGCATCAAGGGTTCGCTCGATGAGGGCTGAGTGGTCGTCCTGGACAATGATCTTAGACTGGTGCTTTTCGGGTTTGTTCCAGTCGTTGGCATCATCGGCATGCTGTCCGGTAGGGTAGGCAAAACGCAGGGAGATGGTGGCTCGCTGGTCTTTCAACAGGTTCGTCTTGACACGGGCATAGAGGGCATCCTTCTGTGGATGCACACCTGTGGTGACCTCGACCGTCTCACCATCCGTCTGGAAAGAAGACTCTATCTCACCATCCCAGAGATGGAGCGACTGCTGCGACTGTTTCAGGGCCGTGAGGGGAATCGGCTCGCCCTTGGTATCCTTGAGACTGAGACCGATGGTACCGAGGCTCAGACGGTGGGGGGTGACACGGAAATAGGTGGTTGCCTGCTGGTGACGGCCATCGGTTTCTTTCTTGTACTCCACGGCATAGACCTCCGGATGTCCGTGACCGAAGTCAAACGACTTCTCCGATTCGGAAGTCTGCAGGCTGTTGGTGTTTTCGAACTGGTGCCAGCCCCAGTCGGACATGGCGTTCAGGGGCACACCTGCCCCATATTCAAAAGGGTAACTTTGCAGACCGGTGATATCGACGGTGGTGGCAAAGTGACCATTGCCCACACTGAGTGAGGCCAACGGGTCAGCCTCTGTGATCAGGGGGTTATGACGAGACACGACGGCTTGCCTGTCGATGGCAGCCGTCGTGTTCTCGGTGTTATAACCTAATTTCTCTATTTCAAGCGAGGCCCATATAAACGGCCCCACACCTTTGGCATCATTATCGCGGATTGGTTCCGAGAGGTAATACTGATAACCTCCGTCACGTCGTCTGTTCTCCTTGACACTGCCTTTGGGATTCACCTTCTTCATGGCAGCCTCTACCTCAGGCGTGGCAGCAGGACCGAGCCCTGCGACAGAACAACAGTTGGTGAGTGAGATGGTCTTGTCGGCATTTACGCGGATGAAGTTGTTAATGATACCCTTGTAGGCCTTGATGCCTGCATCGCGGTATTTTGTGCCGAGATAACCTTTATTGTAGGCTTTCAATAATACGTAAGCAAACATCGATGAGGCGGTGGATTCCAGATAGTTGCCTTCACGGCCAGGTGAGTCCATCACCTGATACCATACACCACTCTTCTTGTCCTGCCATTTGATTACGGCATCGAGATCCTTCCGGAGCAAGTCAATGACCTCTGAGCGGCGCTTGTAGTAATCTGGTAAGGCATCGAGCACCTCTATGAGTGCCATCGTGTACCAGCCCTGGGCACGTCCCCAACAGTGCTGAGAAAGGCCCGTCTCCTTGTCGGCCCAGAATGCCTTTCGTGTCTCGTCGTAAGCGTGACGGTTCAGTCCTGTCACTGGGTCGAGGGTGCGGTCATAGGTTATCTTCAACTGATTGACAGCATCGTCGTAGATCTTTATATAGTCACCACGCTTAAGTTCTGTGTTGTTGGCCGTGATTGTGGCTGTAAGACAACGAAAGGGTAAGCCCATGAAAATACCGTCAAGCCACACCTGATAGGCATAGATGGCTTTGTGCCAGAAGACCTTGTCGGCAATAGTACGCGGCTGGTCCTTCAACTGCTTCATCATGGTCTGCATGGCGATGAGATTCTTCTTCTCGGGATTAAGATTGTACATGCGCGTCACGAAATGCCCCGTACGGATATTGTCGAGGTTGTAGTCGAGGATGTTGTAGCCTCGGATGTCGCCCTTGGCATTGATCATCGTGTCGGTATATTCCTGACAGTACTGGCGGATGGCATCACCACCGTAGGTCAGGTAGGTGTCCAACATACTTTCGAGTTCGATACCCATCACATAACTCCACTTGGGTCGGGTGGAGAAGTCGAGCAGGTAACTCTTCGGCACGCGCTTCATCTCACTGTAGGTGAGCCATTCGCTATAGTGCTTGTAGGGCATCTCGGTCAGGGCCAGAGAACCGTTGACAAAGAGGTTGTCAAACTTTACGTTACGGGTCTTGCCGGAAGAGAAATTACCGGCTTCGACACCATTGAACTTACAGTTCTTTACAAAGATGTCATACACGTAGGTGTCTTCTTCGAGACCGATGATCTGAACCCCGTATTTCGACTTCTCGCTGGTGACATTCTCCATGTAGATATTACGCACTGTGGGGTAGTTACCGCGACAGCAGATCTCATTATGCTCGTAGTCGAGGTTGATCTTCAGCACCGACTCCTTGCAAACACCAACCTTCACATCCTTCATGTTGATGTTCTCGATGATACCACCACGACAGGAGTTGGTCTTGATACGCAGCACACGTTCCAGTTCAGGAGAGTCCATCACACAGTCGTGGGCATAGACATTCTTACAACCGCCACTGATCTCTGAGCCGATGACCACACCACCATGACCATTCTTCATCTCACAGTTGCGGATGATGATGTTCTGTGAGGGCATGTTACGTTCACGACCATCACGGTTACGACCACTCTTGATCGCGATACAGTCGTCGCCGGTATTGAAGAAACAGTCCTCAATCAATACACGGTTACAACACTCGGGGTCACAACCGTCGCCATTGGGACCGTCGTTGATCATCTTGACCCTCCGGACGGTGATGTCGGTGGAGTGGAGGGGATGAATCACCCAGAAGGGCGAACGCAACAGGGTGATATCCTCAATGAGGATGCCTTCACACTTGTTGAAATTGACGAGTTGGGGGCGCAGACCGTCCTGAGGACCGAAGATACGCTCAGGCGTGCGCTCACCTTTCTCATTATACATGGGGATACCGTCCTCACCATTCTTCAACAGTCGGGCACGACCGCCCTTGTTCTGGGCAATACCGCCTTCCTTGGCACCGAAACGGGCATTGCCGCACCAGGGCCACCAGGTGTCGTTGGAACCGCCACCGTCGATGGTACCCTTACCTGTGAGGGCAATGTCCTTGGCCTTGAAGGCATAGACACAGGGCGAGAGGTTGAAGCACTCCAGACCCTCCCACGAGGTCTCTACGATGGGATAGAGTTCGGGCTGAAAGGCAAATTCCAACACGGCTCCTTCCTGTACTTCAAGATTCACACCGCTCTTCAACTGGATGGCACCGGTGAGGAACTTACAACCGGCAGGCACCACCACCTTACCACCACCTTTCTTCGAACACTGATCGATGGCCTTTTGGATGGCCTTCTGGTTCTTGGCTGCAGTCGCATCGGTCTTCGCACCGTACTTGGTGATCAGATACGTGCAGTCGGCAAACTGTGGTACACGGATACTTTGTTCAATCTGCTTGTACTGGGCTGCGTCCCATTGCTGGGCATGGGCCATGGCTGGTATCAGCAGACAGAGCATCAATACTTGATATAGTCTTTTCTTCATTTGTATTTAGTAATTTAGTTCGTAGTCTCACGATTCGTCTGCAAAGATACGAATAAAACGTGAAACTACGAACTAAATAACGGAAAATAATAACGTAAACGTTATAGTTCCAGTGCTTCGAACAATTTGTCGAGGGCTTTCTCGACATCACCTTCGGTCTCGTTCAGAAGGGTGACGAACTTCGAACCGATGATGGCACCGGCGGCATTGTCCTGAGCAGCCTTCAAAGTCTGGGCATTGGAGATGCCAAAGCCGATCATACGGGGATTACGCAGGTTCATGGCGTTGATCTTGCGGAAGTAAGCCTGCTTCTGATCGTCGAAACTCTTCTGCGTACCCGTGATCGAGGCCGACGAGACCATATAGATGAAACCGTCGGTATGGTCGTCGATGAAACGGATTCGTTCCTCACTGGTCTCAGGGGTGATGAGCATGATGATACGCAGGTCGTATCGGTCGGCGATGGGCTTGACGAGGTTCAGATAGTCGTCGAAGGGCAGGTCGGGAATGATAGCCCCACTGACACCTGCGGCCACACAACGCTGACAAAACGCCTCGATGCCGAAATGCAGGATGGGGTTCAGATAACCCATCAACACCAAAGGGATATGGACCTGATCCTTGATGGCCTCCAACTGTGTGAAGAGTTTGTTGAGGGTCATGCCGTTTTTCAGAGCCTGCGTGGCGGCACTCTGGATGACAGGACCGTCGGCCAAAGGATCACTGAAGGGGATGCCCACTTCGATCATGGCAATGCCCTTACGCTGCATGGCGAGAATCACATCGGCAGTGCCCTCTAACGTAGGACAACCTGCACAGAAATAGAGCGAAAGGAGTTTCTGCTCCTTGCTATTGTCGAAAAGTTGATTGATCTTGTTCATTCTTTAAACTATAAACTATAAACTGTAAACTATAAACCGTAAACTACATAATCTTTTGTAAAAACGTCTTGAGTTTGTGGACATCCTTTAGTCCCGGCGACTGTTCAAAGCGGGAGTTCAGGTCGATACCGACACATTGGGGATGGTGGAAGGCTCGGATGCGCTCGGCATCCTCAGGACCAATACCGCCACTAAGCAGGAAAGGGGTCTTGCCGTCGTAGGCGGAGAGTATGTTCCAGTCGAACTGCTGACCGCTGCCGCCTGGTAACTGGGCCTTGGTGTCGAAGAGGAAGTAATCCACCATGCCTTCGTAGGCTTTGTAGGTGGCGATGTCTTCACGACACTTCACACTGATGGCCTTGATAATTCCCCGGTTATGAAGTCGACGAACGGCTTCCGGCGACTCTGATCCATGAAGTTGGATGATGTCGAGGGCGTAGGTATCAGCGATGCGCATCACCTGTTCCGGGTCTTCATCCACAAAGACACCAACGCGTTTGCAGGAGGTAGGCATATATCCGGGAACCTCACTGACATAACGACTGCTCTTTGGCCAGAAGATAAAACCCATCAGATCGATGCCCAAAGCCTCTACCTCACGGATGTTTTCCGCCTCCCGCATGCCACACACCTTTACCTTCATAGTCTTGCGATAAATTCGTTCAACGCACGTCCCGGGTCGGGGGTCTTCATGAAATGCTCTCCCATCAGGAACCCACGAAAGCCAGCCGAACGGAGTTTTTTCACGGTCAGCGGGTCGGAGAGGCCACTCTCACTCACTTTCACAGCGTCCTTGGGCAGGTACTCTGCCAGACGGAACGAGGTCTCGACACCGGTCACAAACGAACCCAAGTGTCGGTTGTTGATGCCACAGAGGTCGGGTATCTGATCGGCATACTCGAGTTCCTCCTGAGAATGCATTTCCAACAGCACCTCCATTCCCAACTCATGGGCCGTGTGCTGCAAGGAACGACAGTCCTCTTTCGTCAGACAGGCGGCAATCAACAGCACGGCAGAAGCCCCACAGAGACGGGCCTGAAAGAGTTGGTACTCGTCGATGACGAAGTTCTTGTAGAGGATGGGAATCTTCACCCCCTGTCGACGGGCGATGCGGATGAACTCATCGCGTCCTCCGAAATAGTGCTCGTCGGTGAGGATGGAAAGGGCGGCGGCACCATTTTGCTGATAACTCAAGGGAATCTCCTCAGCCTTGCCATCCTCCTTGATCCAACCTTTCGAAGGCGACTTGCGCTTGAACTCGGCAATGATGCCACTGTCCGATGCACTGAGGGCCTTCGATAATGAGGGGGCGCTGAAGTCGAGGATGGTCTCCACCTGTCGGTACAACTGGGCAGCAGGAACGGCTTGCTTGAACTGTTCCACCTCCACACGCTTGTGCGCCACAATCTCCTGTAATATGTCTTTGGACATTTATAATTTAACTGTTTAGTTCCACGAATTTCTTGAAGGTCTTCAACGCAGCACCGCTGTCAATGCTCTCACGGGCAATGGCGATACACTCCTCGATGCTCTTCTGACCTTTCTCTAAGACTTGAATACCAAAGGCGGCATTGGCCAGTACAATGTTCTTCTGAGCCGGCAGGGCACGATTCTCCAGAACGGAGTCGAAGATCTCGGCAGCCTCTTCCTCAGTGGCACCACCTACCAACTCCTCCGGCTTGGCAATGGCAAACCCTAAGTCCTGTGGCTTGAAGATACGCTCGTAATCGTTGGTGGTCACCTTGAAGTCGCCCGTCAGTGAGATCTCGTCATAGCCGTCGATGGAGTTCACGATACCATAGTCGATGCCCAGTTTCTGATAGACGCTGTTGTAGAGACGCATCTGGTCGAGGTTGGCTACACCCAACAACTGACACTTGGGCTGACTCGGATTGACGATGGGTCCCAGGAGGTTGAAGATGGTGGGGAACTGCAGGGCCTTGCGGATCGGACCCACAAACTTCATGGCCTTGGCAAACAACTGGGCATGCAGGTATACGATACCGGCCTCGTTGAGTGAACGGTTCAGTTTGTCGATGTCATCGGTAAATTTGATGCCATGGTGCTGGATCACATTCGAGGCACCACTCACACTGGTGGCGGCATAGTTGCCGTGCTTGGCCACCTTATAACCGGCACCTGCAATCACAAAACAAGCGGTGGTCGAGATGTTGAAGGTGTTCTTACGGTCGCCTCCGGTACCTACCACGTCGATATAACGGTCTGCCTCCAGAATGGCAGGGACACCGGTCTCAAGGATACCATCGCGAAAACCTAGGAGTTCGTCGACGGTCACTCCTCGCATCTGCAGACAGGTGAGCAGGGCCGTAATCTGTTCGTTGGGGAACTCACTGTGGGTAATGCCAATCAAAATCGTTTTCATCTCTTCACGAGTCAGTTCCTCGTGGTTCAACAACCTGAAAAGGTAGTCTTTCATTGTCTGTTCCATATCAATTATCAATTTTCAATTATCAATTATCCATTATCCATTATAAGAAGAGCCAGTTCTGTATCATCTTCTTTCCGTCAGGCGTGAGCACACTCTCCGGATGGAACTGGATGCCTCTCACATTCAAGGTCTTGTGACGCAGGGCCATGATCTGACCGTCAATCTCAGCCGTGACCTCCAGACAGTCGGGGAAGGCTTCTTTCGATACGACCCACGAATGGTAGCGACCGATGGTGATGGTACGTTCCAGACCACTGAAGATGGGGTCGTCGACCACAATATGACAGGGGGTGGCCACACCATGGAACACCTCAGAGAGGTTTACCAACTTTCCTCCGAAGGCCTCGCCAATGGCCTGATGACCTAAACAGACGCCTAAGATGGGCTTCTTACCGGCATAGGTCTTGATGACATCCAACAGCAGACCGGCCTCAGAAGGGATGCCGGGACCTGGTGAGAGCACAATCTTATTAAACTGCTCCAGGTCTTCCAACTGAAACTGGTCGTTGCGCAGCACTGTAACCTCTGCTCCCAGTTCCTTGATTAAATGACTCAGATTATACGTAAACGAGTCGTAATTGTCTATGATAACTATTTTCATAATCCTTACATTTTTTCTGCCATCAAAATCGCACGACGCAGAGCACCTAATTTGTTGTTTACCTCCTGCAGTTCATACTCTACATCACTCTTTGCAACGATACCGCCACCTGCTTGGAACCACAACTCACCATTCCTCGAGACAAAGGTACGGATGGTGATGGCCTGGTTCAGCGACCCGTCGAGACCAATCATACCGATACAGCCGCCATAGGCACCACGGTTGTGGGGCTCGTATTCAGAAATCAACTGCATGGCCCTCACCTTTGGGGCACCACTCAGGGTTCCTGCAGGGAAGGTGTCGATGAAGGCCTTGATTGGATCGGCTCCCTCGTCCAATTCGCCACTGACGCGTGATACCAGATGAATCACATGACTATAATACTGTAAATCTTTATAGAAGTCCACCTTCACATGGTGACAGTTACGACTCAGATCGTTACGGGCCAGGTCAACCAGCATCACGTGCTCGGCATTCTCCTTGGGGTCCTTGCGCAGATACTCGGCTCCTTGTTTGTCGGCCTCAATGTCACCAGTACGTTTGGTGGTACCGGCAATCGGGTCGATATAAGCCTTCCTGCCTTGAATCCTACAATGGGTCTCAGGCGAGGATCCGATGATCCTGAAACCGCCAAAGTCGAAGTAGAAGAGGTAGGGTGAGGGGTTGATGCTACGCAAGGCGCGGTAGAGTTTGAAATCATCGCCCTCATATTTCTGGATAAACCGTCGACTCAGTACAATCTGGAAGACATCACCGCGTAGACAGTGTTGGATGCCTTTACGGATATTGGCCTTGTGTTCCTCATCGGTCAACGTGCTCGACACGTCGCCTACCGGATGGAAGTCGTAAGCCTTCACATTGGCCTTGTTCATGGCAAGAAGAATATTGTCAATGGCAGCGTAATCTCCTTCCTCCTTGCTCCTTGCTCCTTCCTCCAAACTAACCACCTTCAAAGTGTTGTTGTGATGGTCGAACACTATGACGGTCTTATAGAGGATATACAAGAGGTCGGGGGCATCGTTCTTGGCCTGGGTTTCATCCTTCACCGGTATATTTTCAAAATACCTGACGGCATTGAAAGAGGTATAACCGAACAGACCGCAGAGGTCGGCGTCGGCTCCTTCTACGTGGATGGCCTGGAGAAGGGCGTTGATAGCCTTGTCAGACTGGAAATTCTGACTGATGTCCTGTGCCACGACACTGCCGTCGGGATAACTGATGGTGGCTTTCCCATGACCGATGGCCACACTGGCGATGGGTTGGATGCCGATAAACGAACGGGCATTGCTCTTGTCGTGATAGTCGGAACTCTCCATCAGCGCACTCTGCGGATAGAGGTCTCTCAGTCGCATATAGACCCCTACAGGCGTATACAGGTCTGCCAGAATGGTCTTACTGGTTGTTTGATATTCAAACGTCTTCATAATTATCAATCTTCAATTAAAAGTTTCCATATTCTCCCGCCATGGCCTTGTTCTTCAGATAGGTCTCCACATCCTTGTCACCTCTGCCACTTACGGTGAGCACCACGACATCGTCTTTCTTAAACGACAGTTTCTTCAGGGCTGCGATGGCATGGGCCGACTCGATGGCTGGGATGATGCCTTCCATCCGGGTCAGTTCATAACCGCCATAGATGGCCTCGTCGTCGTTGATGCTCAACACCTGCGTACGCCCCTGCTTAGCCATGTTACAGTGCATGGGACCCACGCCGGGGTAGTCCAGGCCGGCACTGATGGTAAAGGCCTCCTCAATCTGTCCGTCCTCATCCTGCATCACCAGCATCTTGGCACCATGCAGGATGCCGACGGTGCCCTTGTGGATGGTGGCAGCGGTGTGATTAGTCTCCCAACCATGACCACCGGCCTCTGCCAGGACAATCTTCACACGTTCATCATTCATATAGTGGTAGATGGTACCAGCGGCATTCGAGCCACCTCCGATACAGGCGATGAGGTAGTCTGGATAGTCGCGACCTTCTTTCTCTTGCAACTGCCACTTGATCTCCTCGGAGATGACACTCTGCATTCGGGCCACCAGGTCGGGATAGGGGTGGGGACCCATCGTGGAACCTACGATATAGAAGGTGTCCTGCGGGTGACAGCACCAGTCGCGGATGGCCTCACTACAGGCATCACTCAGGGTCATGTTACCGGTTCTCACAGGATGTACTTGGGCACCTAACATCTTCATACGCTCTACATTGGTGTGCTGACGTTCCACATCCGTGGCCCCCATGAATACCTCACACTGCATGTTCATCAGTGCACAGACGGTAGCCGTGGCCACACCATGCTGACCGGCACCGGTTTCTGCGATAATTCGGGTCTTACCCATCTGCTTGGCCAACAGAATCTGACCGATGGTGTTGTTGATTTTGTGGGCACCGGTGTGGTTCAGGTCCTCACGCTTCAGATACAACTTACAGCCATACTGTTCACTCATCCGTTGGGCATAGTACAGCGGGGAGGGTCGACCCACATAGTCCTTCAGAAGGGCGTGATATTCGCGCTTGAAGGCCTCCGACTCGATGATGGGCAGATAGGCTTCCTGCAGGTCATGTACGCACTTGTAAAGAATCTCCGGCACATACGCGCCGCCGAATTCTCCGTAAAAACCGTTTTCGTCTACTTGATAACTTTTCATCTTTATATATATTTATTTGTGTTGTTGTTGAACGAAAAAAGACTCACCGCTGTCGCGATGAGCCTTTTCTATCTTCGTTGAATAACAGATATGGCGATTAGTCTCGCGACGTTTTTGATCTCGAGCACTGCCACCACCAAATGTTAAACAGACAATTCATCTTTCTTGTTTTGTTAAATCTGGGGTACAAAGGTATAGAGTTTCTATCAATCATGCAAATTTTTGGCACGTTTTTTTTAGAAAAACATACAAAAAGTTGGTTTTTGTCGACAAAAACATCGAAAAAAGTCACTTTTTTGCTAAAAAACTTGCAAGTTAGATAAATAAACCGTATATTTGCCCCCGATAAGATTCTTATCAGCCATTTGCTGATTCACCTTATCTTTTTTATAGAGAGGTTGGTAGCGTCCTGCACCAACCTCCATTTTTTCACTCTTTACTGGATCTCCCAACCAATGGCAGAGGCACCTAAGACAGCGGCACTGGCTCCATCCAGACCACTCACCAGGAACTGAGCCTTGTTCTTGAAGATCTTCAGCACATGCTCGTTGTACGACTCGCGGATGGGTTTCATGATCAACTCGCCGGCCTTTGCCATGCCTCCGAAGAAGATAAAGGCCTCGGGACTGCTGAAGGCGGCGAAGTCGGCACAAGCCTCTCCCAGCATCTTACCGGTGAACTCATAGATCTCCTTGGCCAACTCATCGCCCTTGCCGGCCGCAATCGACACGTCCAGACTGGTGATGTCGTCGGGATTCATCTCGCGTAACAAACTCGGACGGGTGGTCTTTGACAACATCTCTCTGGCTGTACGGGCAACACCGGTAGCAGAGCAGTAGGCTTCCAGACAACCAGTCCTGCCACAACCACACATACGACCTTCCTCACCGCGTACCATCGTCACATGACCGAGTTCACCAGCAAAGCCGTCATGGCCATAGAGCAACTGACCATTGACCACAATTCCGGAACCCACACCTGTACCCAGGGTGATCACGATGAAGTTCTTCATACCTCTGGCCACACCATAGACCATCTCACCGATGGCAGCGGCATTGGCATCGTTGGTCAGGGCGACGGGGATATTGTTCAAACGCTCACTGAAGAGTTTGGCCAAGGGAACCACACCATTGTGGGCCCAGGGCAGATTGGGTGCAAACTCAATTGTTCCGTTATAATAGTTGCCATTGGGCGCACCAACACCCATCGCCTTGATCTTCTCGATACCGCCTACCTGGTCGATGATGACCTGCAAAGCCTCTACACAGGCGTCGACATAGTCTTCTACCTTCTCATAACCACCGGTCTTGATGGCTGTAGTGGCCTTGATGTCACCGCGGGCATCGACAATACCAAAGACGGAGTTCGTGCCTCCCAAATCCAAGCCGATCACATACGGCTTCATTAAATTCTGTTGTTCCATTGTTTGATATAGTTTTATGATGATTTATTTCGAATCATTTTTTCATGCTACAAAATTACGAATAAACTCCCAATTATCGGCCATTTTTACGGAAATTAACCTTTTCCTGCCAGCAAAGGACGTAGTGCGTGAATATTTCTGTCGGAATTGTTGGCGGTTTCAAATATTTTTCGTAACTTTGCATACATAAAGTAAATACTCTAGCCTGATGATGAAAATGAAACGCTATCTCACGTGGTTGATCCTCATATTGCTATCATTGCTGTTCGTCTCCTGTCATGAGGAGATGCGGCACGACGTGAAGGCTAATAAGGCTGATAGCATCCTGTTCGACGTGGGGGTGCGGATGGAATACGACAGTATGCTGTTCCTGGCCAACCAATATGAGCAACAGGGGCTCCTCTCCCGACTCGATGCCAACCGTTGGCGAGGTGTGGCCTACTATCATCAAGGGCATTACCGCATGTCGGAGATTTTCTACCGCAAGGCCATCGAGTGCGAGGTGGAGAGCGATGAGGACCAGTTGAGTTATAACAAATGTGCCCGTCGACTCTCGGAACTTCTGCTCGTTAAAGGCGACTTCGAGGGTTCCCTACAGGTGGCCATCCCGGCAGTCAAGAAGATGGAACGGTCGGGTATCGGTTCGGATATCGACTATGCCATTCTCCTCAATAACATCGGTTGTTGTCAGTTGAACCTCGGACAGGACGACGAGGCCAAGGAGAGTTTCCTGACGGCCCGTGGACACTATGCCAACCGCTGGCAGTCGGACCCGACGGGTCGTGGTTTCCAGGAGGCGGTCATCGGCACCGTCTACACGAGTATGGCGTATATCAACACCCGTCGCTATGCGGAGTCGATCTACTGGATCGACCGTACGGAGATGCTGCTCGATAAATATCGGCAGAGACAGGATGCCCGCTCGGAGTATTTCGACGAATATCAGGGACGAATAGAGATCATGCGGGCCGTGGCCAAACAGGGACTGGGTAAGGTGGATGAGGCGGCAGAGGCCTATCAGGCTTTTCTGAAGACCGATTACGCAAAGACTGGCGCAGGACATATCAATGCCAACGACTACCTCGTCATGGCGAAACGCTATAAGGAGGCGGCCGACAACTACCGGTATCTTGATGCAACGATGGAGCACTGGGGCATGGAGGCTTCGCTCGATAATATCCAACTTTACATGCTGCCGAAGTTCTGGGCCAACAGGGAGGCTGGAAACCGAGATTCTGCGAGGGTTGCTGCGGAGAAGATTCTGAATGTGCTCGACTCAGCCATCACAGGTCAGAAGAACAGTGCCACGGCAGAACTGGCAACCCTTTATGATACACAGGGTAAGGAACAGGAAATCCTCCAACAGCAGGCTGACCGCTCCCGGGAGCGCATGTGGGCGACGGCCATATCCCTCCTGCTCATCATTCTGTTTCTGATCATCTACTCCCTGCATAAACGGAAGTCTACCCATCGTTTACGGACTGCCCATGAGAAACTACAGGTGGCCTACGACCAGTTGGAGGAAGCGACGGCGCATCGTGAACGTATCGAGAGTGAACTGCGCATTGCCAGGGATATCCAGATGTCGATGGTGCCGAATGTGTTCCCTGATCGTGAAGGACTGGATATCTATGCGAAGATCGAACCGGCCAAGGAGGTTGGTGGCGACCTCTATGGCTATCTCCTCATGGGCGATGAACTCTATATCTGTCTGGGCGATGTGAGTGGCAAGGGCGTGCCGGCCTCACTCTTCATGGCACAGGCCACACGACTCTTCCGGACATTGGCTACCCAACACATGATGCCTGCAGAGATTGCCACAAGAATGAATGCAGCCCTTTCCGAAGACAATGATCAGGGTATGTTTGTCACGATGTTCATCGGACGCATCGACCTGGCAGAGGGCGCCATGGACTTCTGTAATGCGGGTCATAACCCGCCATTCATCAGCGATGCCGGTGGTGGTCGGTTCCTCGACATGCTGCCCAATGCCCCCATCGGACTCTGGCCGGGACTGGAATATGATGGTGAACGGGTCGCTGATATCCGAGGTCGGATGATTGTTGTCTATACCGATGGTCTCAATGAGGCGGAGAACCGACAACAGGAACAGTTGGGAGATGACCGTTTGCTCGATATTCTGGAGACGATGCCCCGTTGCAGTGCCAAGGAAGTGATTGATATGCTTTATGAGGCTGTTCAGCAGCATCGCGATGGGGCAGAACCAAATGATGACTTGACAATGATGAGCATTCGGGTCGATACACGGAAAAAAGAGACAGAAAAATAGGTGGTCTCAGATTTTTTTTGTAATTTTGCAGCCGCAATGCCGTTTCATGTGCCGATAAATATACTCGATTTCATCTTCAAGGGAATGATGATTGGGATGATTGCCAGTGCCCCGATGGGTCCTGTCGGCATCCTCTGTGTCCAGCGCACACTGAATAAAGGACGGTGGTATGGCTTTGCCACAGGCCTCGGTGCAGCGGTCAGCGACATCATATATGCAGGCTTCGCCGGTTTCGGTATGTCGTTTGTCATGGATCTCATCAACAACGACCAGAACCGCTTCTACCTCCAGATCGCAGGAAGTATCATGTTGCTCTGCTTCGGCATCTATACCTACCGTACTGATCCCACAAGGAAGATGCACCAGTCTGGCCAACAGAAGGGTACCCTCTGGTATAACACGTGGACGGCCTTCTTGGTCACCTTCTCCAACCCCCTTATCATCTTCCTCTTCCTGGCCACGTTCGCACAGTTTGCCTTCGTGCTGCCCAACCATCCCTTTGAGATGCTCGTGGGCTTTGCCAGTATCGTGGGAGGCGCCATGCTCTGGTGGTGGGGACTCACCTGGCTGGTCGATAAGATCCGTTTGAAGTTCGACAACAATGGCATCCGCCTCATCAACCAGGTGATCGGTGGTGCGGTGGTCATCGGATCGATCATCATGCTGCTTGGCACGACCACCAACCTCCTCCGTTTTTGAATAAATTGTAAATTGTAAATCGTCAAATTGTAAATTCTAACGTGTTTATATCACAGGATTTAAGAAAAAAGAATATTGCCGAGTACCTGCTTTATATGTGGCAGGTCGAGGATACCATCAGGGCCTTCGACTGCTCGCTCCGTCGCATTCGCGATGAGTGGGTGGCCCGCTTCGACTATACCGACGAACAGAAGGAAGAGGAACTCGATTGGTTCGGGAATCTCATCCGGATGATGAATCAGGAGGGTTGTCGTGAGAAGGGGCATCTCCAGATCAATCAGGTGACCATGCAGATGCTCATCGATCTGCATAATCAACTCCTCCAGTCGTCGAAGTTCCCCTTCTACAGTGCGGAATACTATAAGGTACTCCCTTTTATCGTGGAACTGCGCAACCGTGGGGCCAACAAGGATGAGAATGAGATTGAGACCTGTTTCAACTCGCTCTATGGGGTGATGCTCCTGCGCTTGCAGCATAAGGACATCTCGCCGGATACCCAACATGCCGTCAAGGAAATCACCACCTTCATCGGCATGCTCTCTGATTATTACAAGAAAGATAAAGAAGAAGGCCTCAAGTTCGAATAAATTGTACATTGTAAATTGTCAAATTGTAAATGAACATACTGATCACTGGCTGTAATGGCCAATTGGGAAACGAGATGCAGTTGCTGGAGGCGGAGAACCCCCAGCATACCTATTTTAATACCGACGTGGCCGAGTTGGATATCACCAACCAGACGGCCATCGAGACCTTCGTCAACGAGCATCAGATTGACGGCATCGTCAACTGCGCCGCCTATACAGCCGTCGACAAGGCCGAGGACAATGAGGCACTCTGCAGCCTGTTGAATGCGGAGGCGCCAGCCTATCTGGCTGCTGCCATCGGTAGACGGGGCGGTTGGATGATCCAGATCTCAACCGATTATGTGTTCGACGGTACGCAGCACATCCCATATACTGAAGAGGCGGATACCTGTCCGAACAGTGTCTATGGTAAGACGAAACTGGTGGGTGAACTGAATGTGCAGAAGTTCTGCGAACAATCGATGATCATCCGCACAGCCTGGCTCTATTCCACCTTTGGTAATAACTTCGTTAAGACGATGATCCGCCTGGGAAAGGAGAAACCGGAATTAGGGGTCATCTTCGATCAGATTGGTACGCCTACCTATGCGCGTGACCTGGCCGTGGCCATCTTTGCAGCCATCAACCAGGGCATTGTACCGGGCATCTATCACTTCTCCAACGAGGGGGTGATCTCCTGGTATGACTTCACCAAGGCCATCCATCGCATCGCAGGCATCACCACTTGTCATGTGCGTCCTCTCCACACTTCGGAGTATCCCACCCCTGCCAACCGTCCCCATTACTCGGTCCTCGACAAGACCAAGATCAAACAGACCTATCATCTCGAGGTTCCCTACTGGGAAGAAAGCCTCGCTGAATGCATTGAGAAATTATGATTGAAGAAATAAATAGAAGAAGAACATTTGCGATTATCTCTCACCCCGATGCCGGTAAAACGACATTGACTGAGAAGTTCCTCCTTTTCGGAGGACAGATCCAGGTGGCTGGTGCCGTTAAGAACAACAAGATCAAGAAGACCGCCACCTCCGACTGGATGGACATTGAGAAACAACGTGGTATTTCCGTCTCCACCTCTGTCATGGAGTTCGACTATACGCCGACAGGCAAGGACGTCGAATACAAAGTCAACATCCTCGATACCCCTGGTCACCAGGACTTTGCCGAGGATACCTTCCGCACACTGACGGCCGTCGACTCGGCCATCATCGTGGTTGATGGCGCCAAAGGTGTGGAGACACAGACCCGTAAACTCATGACGGTGTGTCGCATGCGTAAGACACCCGTGATCATCTTTATCAATAAGATGGACCGTGAAGGACGGGATCCCTTTGACCTCCTCGATGAACTCGAACAGGAACTCGAGATCAAGGTACGTCCGCTCTCCTGGCCAATCAACCAGGGGGCGAAGTTCAAGGGCGTGTATAATATCTACGAACAGAAACTCGACCTCTTTACACCCGACAAACAACGTGTGACTGATAAGGTGGAGATTGACATCAACAGCAGCGATCTCGACGAACGGGTAGGTGAGGATAATGCCGCCAAACTGCGTGAGGATCTCGAACTGGTGGATGGCGTCTACCCGGAGTTTGAGGTGGAGACCTATCGCTCGGCAGAGGTGGCACCGGTATTCTTTGGCTCGGCCCTCAATAACTTTGGTGTTCAGGAACTCCTTAACTGCTTCGTGGAGATTGCCCCCAGTCCGCGTCCTACCAAGGCGGAGGAACGTGAGGTGGAACCCGAGGAGAAGAAGTTCACGGGCTTTATCTTCAAGATTACGGCGAATATCGACCCCAACCATCGTTCTTGTATCGCCTTCTGTAAGGTGTGCAGTGGCAGGTTCCAGCGTAACCAACCTTATCTGCACGTCCGACAGGGTAAGACCATGCGTTTCACCTCGCCCACACAGTTCATGGCTCAGCGCAAGTCTACCATCGATGAGGCTTGGCCAGGGGATATCGTGGGACTGCCCGACACAGGTGGTATCTTTAAGATTGGTGATACCCTCACGGAGGGTGAACAACTCCATTTCCGTGGATTGCCCTCTTTCTCACCTGAACTCTTCAAATACATCGAGAACGATGACCCCATGCGCTCTAAGCAACTCCAGAAGGGTATCGACCAACTCATGGACGAGGGTGTGGCGCAGTTGTTCGTCAACCAGTTCAACAACCGTAAGATTATCGGTACCGTCGGACAGTTGCAGTTCGAGGTGATTCAGTATCGTCTGGAAAACGAGTATAATGCGAAATGTCGCTGGGAACCGGTTCATCTCTACAAGGCCTGCTGGATTGAGAGCGATGATGAGGCGGAACTCGAGAACTTCAAGAAACGCAAGTACCAGTACATGGCTAAGGACAAGGAGGGACGTGATGTCTTCCTGGCCGACTCTGGTTATGTCCTCTCCATGGCACAGGAGGACTTTAAACATATCAAGTTCCACTTTACCAGTGAATTCTAATGACACGTGAAGAAGATATAAGAAAGGCCGTCGAGACCATGCGCAAGGGTGGGGTGATCCTCTACCCCACAGATACGGTCTGGGGTATTGGCTGCGACGCGACGAATGTAGAGGCTGTCAAACGGGTCTATGCCATCAAACAGCGCGACGACTCCAAGGCACTCATCTGTCTCGTCGACAGCGATGCTCGTCTCCAGCGTTATTTCCGTCAGGTGCCTGATGTGGCCTGGCAACTCATCGACAGTTTGCAGGAGGGGGAGGCCAAGCCCACGACATTGGTCCTCGATGGAGCCATCAACTTGGCAGAGAACCTCATTGCCGAGGATGGGAGCATCGGCATTCGTATTACCAACGAACCCTTCTCTAAGGAACTCTGCTATCGTTTCCAGAAGGCGATTGTTTCTACTTCTGCGAATATCAGTGGCGAACCTGCTGCACAGAACTACTGCGACATCGATCCGCGTATCCTGGAGGCGGTCGACTATGTCTGTTGGTCTCGTCGACAGGAGCATAAGCCGCATACCCCGTCCAGCATCATCAAACTGAAAGAAAACGGTGAAGTTACAATTATCAGAAAATGATTTGAGTGGAAGAAGCGGTTTTTAAAAGAGGCCCAAAATGGCTACAGCGCCTGCACGACTGGCGCGTGGAACATGTCAGCGATCGGATGTTCATCCTGGTCCTGGCCTTGTTGGTGGGTTTCTTTGCCGCTGTCGCTGCCTTCTCCCTCCACTGGATCATCAACCAGATTGTGATGCTCCTGACCAGTTCCTTCGAGAAGTCGAGGGCCAACTGGCTCTACCTGGTCTATCCTGTGGTGGGTATCTATCTCACCTCCCTCTTTGTACGGTACATCGTCAAGGATAATATCTCTCATGGCATCACCCGTATCCTCTATGCCATCTCTTCCAACAAGTCCCGACTCAAGTCCCACAACACTTGGTCGTCTGTCATCGCCTCGGCCATCACCATCGGCTTTGGTGGTTCGGTGGGAGCAGAGGCCCCAATCGTACTCACGGGCTCTGCCATAGGCTCCAATCTCGGTAAGATATTCCATCTCGACCGAAAGACGCTCATGACCCTCGTGGGCTGTGGTGCGGCAGGTGCCATCGCAGGTATCTTCAAGGCTCCTATTGCCGGATTGGTGTTCACCCTCGAGGTACTCATGATCGACATGACCATGTCTTCGCTCCTGCCCATCCTGGTGTCGTGTGTCACAGCCACCTGCTTCACCTATATCTTCAGGGGCGATGCGTCGCTGTTTATGTTCCATCTCGACAGCGAATGGTCTATCCAACGTTTACCGGCCTGTGTTCTCTTGGGCATCTCCTGCGGACTCGTCTCCCTGTATTTCATCCGGGTCATGGGCTTCTGTGAGGGTATCTTCGCCCGATACAAGGAGCACTCGTATATCCGTCTGGCCATAGGCGGTATTACCCTGAGTCTGCTCATCTTCCTGTTCCCGGCACTTTATGGTGAGGGCTACAGTAGCATCAACCTTTTGCTTAATGGACGGACAGAGGCCGACTGGAATCAGATCCTCAACAACTCTCTGTTCTCAGGACATGGCAGTTGGGTATTGGTCTATATTGGTATGGTACTGCTCATGAAAGTCATTGCTTCCTCTGCCACAAATGGAGGCGGCGGCTGTGGTGGTACCTTCGCACCAAGTCTGTTTGTGGGCTGCTTCACAGGCTTCCTGTTCTCACGTCTGTGGAACATCAATCAGATAGGAGTCTATATCCCTGAGAAGAACTTCGCCTTGATGGGTATGGCAGGTGTGATGTCGGGTGTGATGCATGCCCCGTTGACGGGTATGTTCCTCATCGCAGAACTCACGGGAGGCTATAGCCTGCTCGTGCCGCTGATGATTGTCTCGGTCTGTGCCTACCTCACAATCATCATCTTCGAACCTCATAGTATCTATGGTGCCCGTCTGGCCAAGGAGGGAAAGTTGATAACCCATCATACTGACCATGCCGTACTGACGCTGATGAATCTCGATTCGGTCATCGAACGTGATTTCCTGAGTGTCACACCCGACATGGAACTGGGACAGATTGTTCATAAGATCAGTCGGAGCAACTCTTCTGTCCTGCCGGTACTGGATCCCTCGGGCGTTCTGTTGGGTGAGGTGGAGATTATGCGGATCCGCAGTGTGATGTTCCGAACAGAACTCTACCATCATTTCAAGTCGAGTCAACTGATGGTCGATCCCAAGGCCACACTCTCTGAATCCACGCCCATGGCGGAGGTCATGCGTACCTTCGATCGCACCCGTGCCGACTGGCTTCCGGTCCTTGATCCCGATGCCCGTCTTCTCGGTTACATCTCCCGCCAGCGGGTATATACCATGTATCGCAAAATGGTAGCGGACATGTCCGAAGATTAATCGAAAGGGTAATCCCTTTTCAAACCCTTTTTCACAACCACCCGCCCCTCCTTATCCTAAGGAGGGTACCTACCACCTCTCCAAACCTCCCCTCCTTCAAAGGGGGGAGGCTTAACCGCTCCTCCTGTCGCTCTCATTTTTGTATCCTCGACCCATCAAAGGGTCGGGATGATTTTTCTCGGCTCCGCTATGAGCCAGCGCTTGGTGAGCCCCAGAGCGTTCGATATTATGACCACGTCAATTGAGCCCCTTTCCGTTTGATTGTGTGGCGCGCCCCATTTGAGCCCCTTTCCAAGGGGCGGCGCAAGCGGGGATGTAGGAAAGAATGGCTCGCCCCGTAGGGGCACAGGCTTTGCGAGCCATACCAAAACCTTGACGGAGAGGGTCTTCCGTCGGAGTCAATTAAGCCCCTTCCCTGGAGAGGGAAAGGGGTTTGGGGAAAAGGTTGAGACCCCTCATTACGGTAAGGAGGGGTAGGGGTGGTTGAGGTAGTTGCAGGCATAGCCTGTGTAAAAACATTACTTCATTTTCTGAATGGCTTGATTGCCGTTAAGAAAATCACGGGCAGAAAGCCGCTTTTTTCCCGCGACTTGAAGTTCGCGAACCTCAAGGAGTTCTCCATTCTGACAAGCCACAAAGAGCCCTTTGCCCTCAATGAGGATCTGCCCGGGCTGCAGTTCAGCCCGCTTACTGGTCTTGGCAGACTTATAAATCTTAAGAATGGTCTCTTTTCCATCAGACGCAACTAGCGTCGTCCAGGCACCTGGAATCGGCGATAGCCCACGAATAAAGTCATAAACCTGCTTGGCCGACTGCTGCCAGTTGATCTCACAGGTCTCCTTGAAGATCTTCGGAGCCAGTTTGATGGGCCCGTCCTCCTGAGGAATGGCCTCGGGATGACCGTCAGATGCCAAAATGGCTTCGATGGTCTCCAGACAGATCTCTGCCCCGAGATGCATCAGCCCGTCGTAGACATACTCGACATCAGCCGTGTCAGGGATGTCGAAAGGCTTCTGCAGGATGATCCTGCCCGTATCGATGTCATGGTCGAGGAAGAAGGTGGTGACACCGGTCTGCGTCTCACCATGGATAATGGCCCAGTTGATGGGGGCTGCCCCACGATACTGTGGCAACAAGGCCGCATGCACATTAAACGTACCATATTTCGGCATGGCCCATACCACCTCAGGCAACATCCTGAAAGCCACCACCACCTGTAGGTTAGCCTGGTAACTGCGCAAGGTCTCTACAAATGCGGGGTCTTTCATCTTCTCGGGCTGCAGCACTGGCAGACCCTGCTCCAACGCATATTGCTTCACAGCGGAAGGCTGCAACACACTACCATGTCGTCCGACAGGCTTATCAGGCTGGGTGACCACAGCCACCACAGGATAACCATGCTCCACCAAAGCCTGCAGGGGCTCCACGGCAAACTCCGGGGTACCCATGAACACGATTCTGAGATCTTCTTTCTTCATTTACAGGTCCTTTAGACTTTTGATCGTGGCGAGGGGATCCTTCGCCTTGAAGATATAACTGCCACTGACCAGTACATCCACGCCTGCAGCCACCAGACGGGGGGCGGTCTCTGCCTGGACACCACCATCCACCTCGATGAGGGTCTTCAGTCCCTGATCGTTGATCATCTGCTTCAGACGTTTCACCTTGTCGATGGTATGCTCAATGAATTTCTGTCCTCCGAAGCCTGGGTTGACACTCATCAACAGCACCATCTCCACATCACCAAGGATATCCTCTAAGACGGAAACGGGCGTAGAGGGATTCAGGGTCACACCGGCCTTCATGCCGGCCTGGTGGATCTCCTGGATGGTACGATGCAGGTGGACACTGGCCTCGTAATGCACATTCATCATCATGGCCCCCAACTTTGCAGTCTGGGCAATATAACGCTCAGGGGCGTTGATCATATAATGTACGTCGAGGGGTTTCTGACAGGCTTTAGCCACCGCCTCAATCACGGGGAAGCCAAAGGAGAGGTTGGGGACAAACGACCCGTCCATGATGTCGAGGTGGAGCCAGTCGGCCTCACTGCGGTTAATCATGTCGATATCGCGGTCAAGGTGCAGGAAATCTGCAGCCAATAAAGATGGAGATACAAATGCCATAATCTATCAACTCTAAACTGTAAACCGTAAACTGTAAACTGTAAACTCTCAACTCTCAACTAGTTCAGGCGATAATCCTGAGCCTGAGGGTTGGACACGGGTCGATAGCGGTAGGCTATCTGACGGATAATGGCTAATGACAAAGCACTGGGCTTAAATTCTTCGGGAGTAAAATGCTTCATAGGCGCACACATATTTTTATTATTTCACTATAAAAACGCTGAAATCATTTTTTTATTATACTCTAACAAAAATATTTTTTCTGGGGGATGCCCCCAGACCCCATGACCCTTACTTTCTTTGGCGCAAAGAAAGAAGCAAAGAAACATCCACCCCCTCCAAGGCCTCCCCCTATATGGGGAGGATGCAACTGAAAATCGCAGAATCCGCCGATTTTCAGGGTTTTGGTATGGCTCGCAAAGCCTGTGCCCCTACGGGGCGAGCCATGATTTTTTATCGGCTGCGCCTTGAGCCAGCAATTCGATGAACCTTAAGATAATTATTCAGTGAGTCTTCACCTCGTTGGGCCCTATCACGTTCAATCTGTTATCTGCGTCTATTGAGCCCCTTTTCCTTGGTTTTGTAGTCTGCGCTTGGTGAGCCCCTTTACAAGGGGCGGCGCAAGCAGGGATGTAGACAACCATGGCTCGCCCCGTAGGGGCACAGGCTTTGCGAGCCATACTAAAACCTTGACGGAGAGGGTTTCCGTCGGAGTCAATTAAGTCCCTTGCCAATGATTGGCGAGGGATTTAGGGAGTGGTTCGAAGCCCTCCTTAGGATAAGGAGGGTTGGGTAGTTGTGAAAAAGTGCAGGTTCCCTGCAAAAAAGACTGCAGGGTTTTCCCTGCAGAAAAGGGATTTGAAAAGGGCTCGCCCTTTAAACTCAAGCGAACTGGAGTTCAATCGAGTGCTCTCTTGAGAGTTTGCGCAAATTAATAAGCGCATACCTCATTCTCCCCAACGAAGTGTTGATGCTCACGCCAGTGGCCTCAGCAATCTCCTTAAACGACATTTCCTGATAGTACCGCATGAAGACCACTTCACGCTGTACTTCCGGCAGCGCCTCCATCAACTGCCGCACATCCTTCAGCACCTGCTCATTCACCAGAGCCTTCTCGCGGTCCGACTCCATGACAGCGTCTCCCCGCAGGTTCCCCAGGTCATTATCCTTCGGTGCATCCACCACATGCGAATTCTTTACATCGCGGAAATGGTCGATAATCACGTTATGCGCAATCCTCGTTACCCAGAACAGGAACTTGCCCTGGTCCTTGTACTTCCCGTCCCGCATCTTCATGATGGCCTTGATGAAGGTCTCCTGAAACAGGTCATTCGCCATCTCCTCATTCTTCACCATACAGAAGATGTAGGAGAATAACTTATTCTGAACACGACTTAATAAAATGTCGAAAGCCTTGTTATTACCATCTGCATAAAGCAATGCCAACTGTTCGTCGGACATTTCTTTCCAAGTACTCATACGTTTCTAAATTTGTATTGAGTAATGTTGTTTCGATAGGCAATAATCGTTTAAAGAGTTATTATTTCGGCGACAAAAGTATATATTTTTCTGCAAACAACCAAAAAAAATCCTTAAAATCTCCACTATTTGCCGTTTTTTTACTACTTTTGCAACACAAAACGAATTGATATGATGAAACTTTTTGTTCCGGGACGACTCTGTCTTTTTGGTGAGCATACCGACTGGGCAGGTCACTATCGCACGATGAATGCCGACATCGCTCCGGGTGCCGCCATTGTGACGGGTATCGAACAGGGCATCTATGCCGAAGTCGAGAAATCCAGCATCTTCGAACTCTACAGTGAGGCACCTGAGATGAATGGCGTCTGGCAGGATTTCTCCTGTCGCATGGACGAACTCGAACTGAAACGCATCGCCAAGAGCGGCTCTTTCTTCTGCTACTGTGCCGGTGTGGCTTCCTACATGCTCGAATGGTATAAGGTGGGCGGCGTCAGAATCCGAATTACCGACATGACACTCCCCATGAAGAGTGGTCTTTCCAGTTCGGCAGCCATCTGTGTACTCGTTGCGCGCGCGTTCAATTTATTATATCATCTCAACCTCAATACACTGGGTGAGATGAACATCGCCTATCTGGGCGAATTGCGTACCTCCAGCCGTTGTGGTCGACTCGACCAGGCCTGTGCCTTCGGTGTCAAACCCAACCTCATGACCTTCGATGGTGACGAGATTGAGGTGCGCTCCCTTAATGTCAAAAAACACCTCTACTGGGTCTTTGCCGACCTCTGTGCTGAAAAGGATACCATCAAGATCCTCTCCGACCTCAACAAGGCCTATCCCTTCCCCAATAGCGATGCCGAACGGGCGGAGCATGAGGCACTGGGCGAGAAGAACCTCGAACTGGTGAATCGCGCCATCCAGTGCATGGCGGAGGGCGATGCAGAGGGACTGGGTCGGTTGATGACCGAGGCAGAGGCCCTCTTCGATGCCCAGGTGGCTCCGATGTCCGAGGCCCTCTATGCCCCCAAACTCCATCAGGTACTGCAGGATCCCAACATCCAACCGCTGGTCTGGGGTGGTAAGGGCGTAGGCTCCCATGGCGATGGTTCGGTACAGTTCTTGGCTCGGAGCGAAGAGACGCAGCAACAGTTGGTCGACTATCTCAACCAACAGGGCCTGAAGGCTTATTCCCTCACACTCAAACCGGTACATACGGTCCGTAAGGCCATCATCCCGGTGGCAGGTTTTGGTACACGTCTCTATCCCGCTACCAGAGTCTTGAAGAAGGACTTTTTCCCCATCCCTTGTCCCGATGGTATGGTGCGTCCGGTCATCCTCATCCTACTCGAAGAACTCATCCAGAGTGGCATCGAGGATATCTGTCTCGTACTGGGTTCTGAGGAGGAACGCCAACTGTATGCCGACTATTTCGAACGGCCCCTCTCCGACGAGCACCTGAACAAACTCAATGCAGAAGCCAAGGAACTCGAAACACGGATTCTCAATATCGGAAAACATCTCCATTATGTCTACCAGCGTGAGAAACGGGGCTTCGGACATGCAGTTTATCAGGCAGCGCAGTTTGCAGGTAACGAACCGGTACTGCTGCTCTTGGGCGATACCCTCTATCGTAGCGACTGCAACAAACCGTGTGCCCTCCAGATGATTGAGGAGTACGAGCGTTATAACTCCCTGCTGGTCTCCATCCATACCGTTCCCCTGGCAGTGGTGAGTCACTATGGCATCCTTTCGGGTGTCTGGGAAGACAAGGATCATACCATCCTCAATGTCAATGTGATGCAGGAGAAACCCAAGGCCAGTTATGCCGAGGAATTCTTAGGTGTACGCAACAAAGAAGGTGTGAAAGAATATTACAGTGTCTTTGGTCAGTATGTCCTCACGCCTGAAGTCTTTGCCCAACTCCATGAGGATGTCATGCAGAAGGAAATCGATGGCGATCATGTCTCGGAAATCGAACTGACCTCTGCCCTCGAAGCCGTACGCCAGCGTTCCGGTATGGTAGGCGTGCGTCTGCAGGGACACATGTACGACATGGGTAATCCTCGTGCTTTGGTTCGTGCGGTACAGGAATTCTCCAAGCAGCCGGAATCTGCGCCATCTGTGTAATCTGTGTGACTGATGGATCAAATCTGGTTTGTGATGGGCTGTACCAGTCCGCGTCACGAGTTGAAGGTTCGTGACGATGCCCGACGCTATGGCCTTGAGTCCTTTGTCCCACTGAAATACGAGGTCAAAAAACTCAAAGGTCACGACCAACGTATTCTGGTGCCAGCCCTCTCACGTCTCCTCTTTGTCAAAGGAACGCTCGACGAGGTGAAGGACTACATCGCCAATGCCCATTATGTGGTGTTCATCCAACGTTCCACCTTCTCTGACAAGAAGGATTATCTCACCGTCCCCACCAAGGCAATGGAAAATTTCATTGCCGTCACCGAACACAACGAGGAACGCATCACCTATTTCAGTCCGCAGGAGATTCGTCTGAACATTGGCGATAAGATTCGTGTCAAAGGTGGCCTTTATGATGGTCGCGAGGGCATCATCATGCGCATCAAGGGCAAACGCAACCGCCATCTGGTCGTCCAGATTCCAGGCATTCTCATCGCTGCCATCGAAATGTCGCCCGAAATGATTGAACTCCGGACGGAGGCATCCGATCCTGTTGAGAAGTCTAAAAATGTTGACAAAGATAAGAAATTGCTCTTCGACCTCGCTCATCGTCTGCTGTTTGAATTCACCGACAAATATCAGAATGAGAACGAGTATTATCTCCTGCTCTCAGAACTGCGCCGTACGTATGCACGACTGGCGTCGTTCAAGGGTTACACCCCTGCCACTGAGGCCGAATTGGCTCTGCCTCTTTTCATGGCCTCGTGTCTGATGCAGGAGGCTGAGCCTAATGCCGAGGCTTCTGAGTCGCGCCTTCGTGCTGCCATCGCTGCCCTCAAGCCCACTTCCCTCTTGCGGGCGAAGTGCCAACTCTATCTCGCCATCCTCTCTCGCGATGAGGCGCTCAAGTCTGACCTCGAGGCTCTCTTCGCCACCTGGCGCAAATCCCCTCTCTCCCCCCACCAGCGCTCCCTCCTCGAGGAATTCTCATTCCTCACCACCAAGTAGTATCTTCTGAGGGGGGCAGACCCCTTTTCGCAGGGGTACCTGCACCCTTTTTTCACAACCACCCGCCCCTCCTTGTCCTAAGGAGGGTACCTACCACCTCTCCAAACCTCCCCTCCTTCAAAGGGGGGGAGGCTTAACCGCTCCTCCTGTCGCTCTCATTTTTGTATCCTCGACCCATCAAAGGGTCGGGATGGTTTTTCTCGGCTCCGCCTTGAACCAGCCATTCAGTAGCCTTGAGTCTGCGATTTGGTGAGTCCTATTTCGCTCGACATTATGATTGTGCCTCATTGAGCCCTTTTCCGTTTGATCGTGTGGTTTTCGCCTCATTGAGCCCCTTTCCAAGGGGCGGCGTAAGCGGGGATGTAGGAAATCATGGCTCGCCCGAAGGGCACAGGCTTTGCGAGCCATACCCAAACCCTGATGAAGAGGGTTTTCCCTCGGAATCAGTTAAGCCCCTTCCCTGGAGAGGGAAAGGGGTTTGGGGAAAAGGTTGAGACCCCTCATTACGGTAAGGAGGGGTAGGGGTGGTTGAGAAAGTTCTTTCTTTGCCAAAGAAAGTAAGAATTACCTGCAGGTCTCCTGCAGAAAGGGGGGCTGGGGCCCCCCCAGAAAAAGGCTGCAGGCCCCCCTGCATAAAGGGGTTTAGGGGTTTCCCCCTACATTACACTATATTTTTCTGGGAAAAATTTGTGTATATAAAAAAAAAACATTACTTTTGCAAGCAAAATAAAGGGAATCGATTCCAATCCAACCCTTATTTTGCCAAAATATAAATGCTAAATTATTACTAACGTGCTGATAAGCAAACGCTTATACCTACACGTCAGGAAAGGGGAATATTCTCTTTTTGGAAAATCAATTATTATTCAATATGAAGAAATACGCTTTATTTCTACTTTTGTTGCTGTGCAGCACGGTGGTACATGCTCAAATGACCGACACCCAGGTCATGGATTTTATTAAGGCTGAGTCCAAGGCTGGAACCAGTCAGGCTCAGATTGTAACTAAACTGATACAGAAAGGAGTCAAAGTTGACCAGATTCGTCGCCTGCGTAACCAGTACGACAAGCAGTTTGGCGAGAATGGCGCCTCTAAGGCTGCTGATGGGGCCGTCACTCCAGCAGTCACTCGTATGCGTGGCAATAGCGACGGTTCTTCCATGCAGGAACTCAATACGGGCATGGTTGGTACAACGGGTGTCGTAGAGACCGATGCTGTAGGGATAATCGAGAACGCGGAACGGGATATTCAGGCCATGAGTGAAACCTCTGAGGACACTGGCAAGAAAGTCTTTGGACGTGATATTTTCAATAACAATGCATTGAGTTTTGAACCTAACATGAATATTGCCACCCCTCAGAATTATGTGTTGGGGCCTGGCGACTATGTCATTGTCGATATCTATGGTGCCTCGCAGAAAACCCATGAACTGACTGTCAGTCCGGAGGGGACTATCACGGTTCCTGGTTATGGACCTATCGCAGTGAGTGGTCTGACGGTGGCATCTGCCCAGGCAAAACTTCGCAAAACCTTGGGTTCTCGCTATGCAAGCAGTAATCTTTTGCTCACTGTGGGACGTACCAAGAGCATCATGGTCAACGTGATGGGTGAGGTCCGGATCCCTGGTACCTATACCCTCAGTGCCTTTGCCACGGTGTTCCATGCCCTTTATATGGCTGGTGGTATCAGTGATCTGGGAACGCTTCGTAATATCAGGGTCTATCGTCAGGGCAAGTTAATCACGGTGGTCGATATTTATGAATATATCCTCAATGGCCGTTTGGCAGGCAATGTGATGCTGAAGGACAACGATGTCATTCAGGTGGGTCCCTACGATTGCTTGGTTGGTGTCACGGGTAATGTCAAGCGCCCGATGTTTTACGAAATGCGTAAGAATGAGAGTGTTGCCACTTTGTTGAAATATGCAGGTGGTTTCACTGGTGATGCCTATACCAAGTCGGTGCGCCTGACCCGTCAGACGGGTGAGCGTTATGCGGTGTACAATGTGGGTGAGTTTGATATGGCTGGTTTCCAACTGATGGATGGTGATGCCGTTACTGTTGATGGCATGATCAACCGTTTTGAGAACATGGTTGAGGTAAAGGGAGCCGTCTTCCGTCCTGGTCAGTATCAGTTGGGCACCAATATCACCTCTGTCCGTAGTCTGATTGAGGCGGCTGAGGGTGTCACCGAAGATGCCTTCACCAGTCATGCTGTGCTGCATCGCATGAAGGCAGACCGCTCGTTGGAGGTCGTTCCTGTCGACGTACAGGGAATCCTCGACGGTAAAGTGGCCGATATCCCCCTCAAGAATGAGGATGTGCTGTTTGTCATGACGCAGGAAGACCTGCGACAGGAACGTACGCTGACCATTACCGGAGAGGTGATGAGTCCTGGAACCTATGAATATGCCGACAATACCACCATCGAGGATCTGATTGTGATGGCTGGTGGTCTCACCGACCAGGCCTCGATGGCCAAGATTGATGTGTCGCGTCGCATCAGGGATCCCCATTCCACATCAAAGTCCCGCACCATCTCTAAGTCTTACACTTTTGACATCAAGGATGGCTTAGTCATCAGCAGCGACCGGCACTTTGTGCTTGAACCTTATGATATGGTACATGTCCGCCGTTCTCCAGCCTTCAGTACAGCCCGTAACATTACGGTGGACGGTGAGGTGAATTACGAAGGTACCTTCACTTTGGAGAATAAACATGTACGTCTGAGCGATGCTGTGAAGATGGCTGGCGGTGTCACTGAGGATGCCTATTTGCGTGGAGCCACACTGACACGTGTCCTCACGGAAGAGGAGCGTGTTCGTCAAAAGGCCACCCTTGATGCAATTGATAACCTTATGGCTGAGAGTCGTGACTCCATAGCCTGGAAGAAGATGGACATGGCTAACAATTATCCCGTGGGTATTAATTTGGAGGAAGCCGTCAATCACCCTGGCTGTGATGCCGATATCCTGTTGCGTGAGGGTGACCGCCTCTTTATCCCTGAGTACAATCCCGTTGTCAAGATCTCAGGCGATGTGATGTTCCCCAATACAGTGTTCTATACAGAGGGAATGAGTTATAAGAAGTATATTCATCAGGCCGGAGGTTTCGGCAATCGTGCCAAGAAGTCCAAGACCTTCATCGTCTATCAGAACGGACAGGTAGGCATAGCCAGGAAGGGTGCCAAGCCTGAACCTGGCTGTGAGATTGTTGTTCCGTCGAAGAAGCGCAAGGCACCTGTGGATCTCGCAACCCTTGTCTCCACTGGTCATACCTTGGCCTCACTCCTCGCCCTTATCATAGCCATCACCAGACTTTAAAAATTATGAACGAAGAATTAGATAAGAAGGAGTTGGTAGGAGAGACTCCTATCGATTTCAAGAAACTATTTCAGGATCTCCTGAAGCACAGAACCCTTTACTATAAAGTGTTGTCAATCACTTTTGTAGTGTTCTTTTTCCTGCTGCAGAGTATCCCCGACTATTACAAATGCGAAGTTCTCTTGGCCCCGGAACTCTCCCGTTCTGGAAGCAGTAGTTCGCTTATGTCGCTGGCCAACAGTTTCGGTGTCCGTCTGGGCTCCAGTTCTCCTGATGCCTTGAATCCCACGCTCTATCCCGAACTGATGAACTCGGTCGACTTCAAGACCAGTCTCTTCGATGTGCCTGTTACAATCGAGGGTAATAAGAAAGCAGGTGAGCCGGATCGTACGATGACCTATTTCAACTACCTTCGCGACGAGCAGAAGGCGCCATGGTGGAGTGCTGCCATCGGTGGCGCAAAGAGTTGGTTCTTTAGTCTCTTCAGAAATGCAGCGCCTCAGGATTCGACTGTGAATACTTTCCGCTTGACCAGACAACAGGCTGGTATTGCCGCTCTCATCAATAGTAAGGTGAAGTGTGATGTTGATAATAGGTCGATGGTCATCACCATTAATGTGACCGATCAGAACCCGGTCATCTGTGCAACGATGGCCGACACGGTGAAGATGCGCCTACAGAATTTCATTACCAACTATCGTACCAGCAAGGCCCGGGTCGATTTGGAGTTCAACAAGAAACTCTATCAGGAGTCAAAGGCACGTTACGAGAAAGCCCGCCAGAAATATGCCGAGTTTGTAGATGCCAATCAGGACATCATCCTGCAGACCGTGCGTCAGCGTCAGACGGACTTGGAGAACGACATGCAACTGCAGTACAATGCCTATCAGCAAGTTGCTGCCCAACTCCTGACTGCTGAGGCCAAGGTCCAGGAGGAGACGCCTGCCTTCACCACGCTCCAGTCGGCCACCGTCCCTGTCAAGAAGGCAGGCCCCGCCCGTGGCAAGTGGTGCATCATCTACCTTTTTCTCGCTTTCCTCCTCACCACTGCTTACATCTTCTATAAAGAAGACGACCTTAAACCCCTCCTCGGCCTCGATTAAAATAATATGAACAAAAATACGATTACAGTCACCTCTCCGTTACTTCCCAATCTTGATGAGTTTAATGAACTCCTCAAGCAGATCTGGGACAGTAAGTGGATAACCAACAATGGCTCTTTCCATAAGCAATTGGAGGCCGCTTTGGCAGAATTCCTCAAGGTTCCCTATATCAGTCTTTTTACGAATGGCACATTGCCACTGTTGACTGCTTTACAGGCACTCCGCATTACTGGTGAGGTGATAACGACTCCTTACAGTTTTGTGGCGACCACCCATAGTATATGGTGGAATGGTTGTAAGCCTGTGTTTGTCGACATTGAAGAGAATACTTGTGGTATTGACCCAAATAAGATTGAAGCTGCTATTACCCCCAGAACGACTGCCATCATGCCGGTGCATTGCTATGGCAAGCCTGTTGACATGGATGCCATTCAAGCCATTGCCGATAAGTATGGTCTGAAGGTCATCTATGATGCCGCTCATGCTTTTGGTGTGGAGGTGAATGGTGAGAGTGTCCTGACTAAGGGTGATATGGCAACCTTGAGTTTCCACGCCACTAAGGTGTATAACACATTGGAAGGTGGTGCTTTGGTGGTGCATGATGAGAAAACAAAAAAGCAGATAGATTATCTGAAGAACTTCGGTTTTGCAGGTGAAACCAACGTGATAGCCCCTGGTATCAATAGTAAAGTAGATGAAGTACGTAGTGCCTACGGCCTTCTTAACTTAAAGCAAGTTGATGCTGCTATTGAAAAACGTCATCAGGTGGCAGTCAAATATCGTGAGGCCTTGCGCAATGTCCCAGGCATCCGCTTCTTTGATGATACACCAGGTGTAAAACATAATTACAGTTATTTCCCCATCTTTGTCAATGCAGAGGAATACGGTATGACCCGCGATGAACTCTATTTCAAGATGAAGGAGCAAGGTATCTGGGGACGCAGATATTTCTATCCGCTCATTAGTGACTTTGCTACTTACCGTGGTCTACCAAGCGCTGTACCAGAGAACTTGCCCGTTGCTACTAAAATAGCCAAAGAAGTAATATGTTTACCTATGCATCATGTACTTACTGATGAAGATATAAATCGAGTTTTGGAAATCATTATAAAATAAGCAATACAGATATGAGCACAACAATCAAAATTCAAAATGTAGGCCCAATTAAGGACATAGATATTACTTTGAAAAAAGTTAATGCTTTTATGGGGCCCCAAAGTTGTGGTAAAAGTACTATTGCAAAAATTGTCAGTTTTTGCTCATGGTTTGAGAAGAATGCAATTTTAAAAGGTTTATTGAAAACCGACTTCTACCCAAATCTGATTCAGTTCCATAATTTTGAAGACAACTATTTTTGTGAAACATCATACATAGAGTACCAAACAGAGTGGTCACAGATAGTCTTTCAAAATGGGAATGTCACAATGAATACGAAGTTAGGTATAGGAAAACCAACTTTCAGAAACAAGAAAATTGAATACATTCCCGCAGAGCGTAATTTCGTGTCAGTACCGGGCTTTGGTAACTATAATGAGTCAAGAGATAACATTAAGGCTTTTCTGGATGATTGGTTCCTGTATAAACAAGATATAACTGATCAAGCGCACTTCAACATGCCACTAACGGCTCTTCATGGCTCCTATTTCTATACAAAGGAGAATAATCGAGACAACATCCTTCTTGATAGTGGTAAGACAATCAGTCTACGTCATTCTTCAAGTGGGCTTATGTCTGTAACTCCATTGTTGGTAGTGTTCAATCATGTTGTAGAAAAACTATACATGAAATCACGAGGGCTGAGCCCATTTGAAATAGTACATATTAATACCATGATTGACAATGTTCAAATTGATGAGCCAATAAAAGAGCAACTTCGTACTTTGGTGTCATCAATTAATAGTCTTTCACCTAATATTTCAGTTGAAAAGAGAGATGAACTTCAGAAGCAATTGATTGCGGTTTTGAATATTTCAACAGATTATGCCTTTTCTGAAGTTATTATCGAGGAACCCGAATTAAATCTCTTTCCTGAGACACAAGCCCAACTATTATGTTATCTGCTGAAGAAAATCAATAACCCAGTATATCAACATAAACTGATATTGACCACGCACAGCCCATATGTGCTATATGCACTTAACAATTGCATTCTCGCTAGTGAAGTAAAAGATAAAGTCGATGCAGAATTGCAGCCCGACATAGCTATGTATTCTCAGGCAGGTGTTAAACCAACTGAGGTTTCCATCTGGGAAATAAAAGACGGTTATATTGAAGGTCGTACTGGGAGGAATAGTACTATCCAAGACGAAAGTGGATTTGTGCGAAAGAACTTTTTCAATCATATCATGAAGGGAATTATGGTTGATTTCAGCAATATGCTTCAATATAGGGAAAGTTATGAATAGGTTTACCGTAAGACGGCAGTTTACATCTGATGTTTTCATTACAGACTATACTCAATATCGGAGTGAGCGATTGAAGGCAGGTGCAACCAATGAGGAACTGAATGATGAGGGTATTCCACACGGCGTTGATATTACAGACTTCCCTTCAACTATCTTAGATTCTTTCCATATTGTCAATAAACGCCACGTTTCTATAACGGCTATCAATTTTGAATGTAATATGCAGTATTTTCGTAATGCTGATGGCCACGATTTGTCACAATGCGAATGTATAAGTTATGCCGATGGAGCGACAAGCAAAGGCTGGTTAATGCTTCATGAATTGAAATATTGCAAGTCAAATAACATCGAAACAAATTTTGATGCAGCCGTAGGACAGATAGAACGAACATACCTTCATTTGAGAGATGATTTTCAGGACACCCCATTTCTCAAAGATCGTCAATACCGTTATTATTGGGTTATATCTATCCCGGAACATTCAGAAGCATCTCCATTTGAGGGCTTTGACTATGATGAAGATAGGGTGTTGGAGATGAATAGTCAATATAATTGTATGATTTGGGGCGTTAATCAAGTTGAAGTTTTGAACACAGGCTATTTGAGGGCTATAAAATAAAATAATTGTCAGCCTATACATCATGAGTTGAGTGAGGGAAATATAGATCTATATTTAGTTTGATTGTGAAATAATGGCTCATAAGAAACTGATGCTTCTTGGAGGCATTCGCTATTTAGTTCCTGCAATTGAAGCGGCTCATAGGCATGGGTATCATGTTGTCACGGTGGATTATCTGCCAGATAATATTGCCCATAGGTATTCTGATGAATACTATAATGTGAGCATTTTGGACAAAGAGGCTGTCCTAAAACTAGCGCAAGAATTGCAGATAGATGGTATCCTGTCATACGCTGTTGATCCTGGTGTGGTGACTGCGGCATACGTCGCTGAGCGGATGGGACTACCTTTTACTTGTGGTTATGAGGCCGCTTGTATATTCCAGGATAAATCCAAATTCCGTCAGTTTCTCAAAGATAATGGATTTAATGTGCCAAATGCAAAAGGATATTCCAAAGCAGAGGATGCACTAAAGGATGTTGACTTCTTCAACTGGCCCGTTATTGTGAAACCTGTTGATAGTGCAGGAAGTAAGGGCGTAACACGAGTGGATAATCCTAAAGATTTGAATGCCGCTATTGCTCATGCCCTTGATGAATCTCACAATGGTCATTTCATCATCGAAGATTTCTTGGAATTGGATGGCTACCAATCCAGTGCGGATTGTTTTTCTGTAAATGGTGAGCTTGTTTATGCCGATTACTCTGATCAATTGTTTGATGAGGGCGCTGATAATCCATATACACCTTCTATAGAGATATGGCCTTCATCCATGCCGCAGAATCATCAGGATTATCTGACCAGTGAAATTCAGCGATTGCTTAGATTGCTTCATTGCGGTACAGGTCTTTATAATATTGAAAGCCGTGTTTGTAAGAATGGCAAGCCTTATATTATGGAAGTGTCGCCTCGTGCTGGTGGCAATCGTATTGCTGAGTTACAACGTATAGGTACAGGAATTGATCTGATTGAGGCAGAGGTTTGCAAGTCTGTTGGCGATGAGATTAATCCCATCTCCATGCCTCATTATGATGGCTATTATGTGAATTACATTGTTCATTCCAATCAGAATGGCATCTTTGATGAGGCTATTATTGACGAGAATTTTAAGGAGACGCACGTTGTTGAGGCTGAGATCCGCATCAATAAAGGTGACCATGTGGAAACCTTCAAGGGTGCCAACAATGCGATAGGAACACTCTTTCTTCATTTTGATACACGCGAGGAGATGAAAGCTACCCTTTCCAATCAGAAAGAATGGTTAACATTGATAGTGAAATAATGAAACCTATAGGAGGTTATTTCTCATTGGAACTTCCTCAACATGAGGAGTATCATAAAGATGTGATCAGACTTAATACAGGTCGTAATTGTTTGGAGTATATCCTGCGTGTGCGTGGTTATAGTAAGGTATATATCCCTTGTTATACATGCGATGTGGTGCTTGAACCATTTATGAAGTTAGGCATACCATATGAGTATTATCATATCAATATTCATCTGGAAATCCAAGATGAAATTGCATTGAAATCAGGCGAGGCTTTGCTTTATACAAATTATTATGGATTAAAGCAACAATATACAGAGAAATTGGCCAACCAATATGGAAATCATTTGATTGTAGACAATACTCAAGCATTCTATGCCAAGCCGATTGAAGGCATTGATACGTTTTATACTTGTCGCAAGTTCTTTGGCGTGCCAGATGGTGCCTATCTTTATATCGACAAACAGTTGGATATAGAATTGGAGCAAGACCATTCATATGAACGGATGGACTCGCTGACTAAGCGTATAGATCTTTCCCCAGAGGCTGGCTATCAAGATTTCCATGAAACAAGCAAATCCCTTGTAGGCCAACCCATCAAGTGTATGTCTAAGTTGACACAGCGTATGATGCAGGGGATAGACTATGAGACTATTGCACAGCGACGCAGAGCGAATTATCTGATGTTGCATGAGGCTCTTGACAGAGAGAATAACGTTGAATTGCTGTTGGAGGATGATGCTGTTCCTATGGTATATCCATACCTTGTGCCAGTGAATGGCTTGCGTGAGAAACTGATAGAGAACAAAATCTTCGTCGCCCGTTATTGGCCAAACGTGTTGGAATGCACAACGCCTGATGATATTGACTATCTGTTGGCTTCGCAGATGCAACCGTTGCCAATAGATCAGCGGTATGGTGATGATGAAATGAATAGAATAATTGAAATTATCAAACTATAACATTATATGGAACCGACAGTATCATTTAGAGATTTTGAAGAAAGAGATATTGACTTTATCTATAAGTGTAAGAACGATGAGAAACTCAATAGCATGATAGTAGGTGAATGGCATCCATTTACATACGAGGAAGCCATTAAGTGGGTCCATGGCTGCATGGGCGAACATGATACTTACAAGTTCTGGGCTGTCTGCACAAACGATGAAGAGACGAGAATCATAGGATGGGTGAGTCTGTCTCAGATAGATAAGAAAAATCGAAGTGCGTGTTTCCATGGAATAGTTATTGCTGATCCTGCCTATCGTAATGGGCTTGCTTGGATAGAATCATACCTATTTATTTACGAACAGGCTTTTGAAAAAATGGGGATGAACCGTGTTTACGGAACATGTCGTGTTGACCACAAATTGTCCATGCAGATGGGTCCTGCCATATTCAGTAAGACAGAGGGTATTTTGAGGGAGGCAATTTATGATAAAGGAAAATATGTTGACCTGAAGGCTGGTGGCTTGTTGGCCAGAGAGTATTTCGAGCACAAAAATAATGGTGACTACAAAATAGAAAAAATAATTAGAAGACTTGTTTCGGGAAAGAAAAACAAATAAGAGTAATGGCATTTTTCAAGTATAATAACATCCGTGTTGCAGGTGTTGCCTGTGCTGTGCCCAAGAACGAAGTGAAGACAGAGTCTTACAAGTCTCTATTTGGTGACGAAGAAGTAGAGAAGTTCATGGAGATGACGGGCGTGAGAGCCTCACGTCGCACACTGAAGCATCAGACCTGTAGTGACTTGGGCTTTAGAGCAGCCAGTGAATTGCTGGCTCATAAAGGTGTAAAACCTGAAGAGATAGGAGCCATCATCTTCTCTAGCCACAGTCCCGACTACCGTCGCCCGGCAACTGCATTCGTTCTACAATACCGTTTAGGTGTTCCTAAAGAGGCTGTATGCTATGACATCAGTCTTGGTTGCTCTTCACTGGTTGTTGGAATGCAGACTATCGCTTCCATCATGAATACTGGCGACATAAAAAAGGCCTTGCTTTTTGTTGGTGATACAGCTGGTAAGTCAGTTTATCCTGAAGACCGAAGTTCTGCCATGCTCTTTGGAGAAGCAGGAGCTGTGATGCTACTTGAAAAGACGGATGACCCTAAAGATGAAATCAATGCATTGGTAAGGAGTGACGGAAGTGGTTATCGCTATATGATAGTCCCTGGTGGCGGTTATCGTAATCTTCACGCCAGCGAAGAGGTTGTGATGTGTGAGGATGGCAATCCCCGTACTCTGATGAATTCTTTTATTCAGGGAACATCTGTGTTTACTTTCACAATATTTGATGTCCCTCGCTTGATCAAGGATTTCTGGGCGCAGACGGAAACCACTCCAGATGACTATGACTGTTTTGCCTTCCATCAGGCCAATCTCTATATTCTTAAACAAATTGCCAAAAAGACCAAGATGGATTTTGAGCGTATGCCCATTACACTAGACCGCTATGGAAATACTTCAGGCGCTTCTGCAATTGTCTCAATGTGTGATCGTTATGGAAATGATACAGAGAATAAGAAGATAAAAGTGTTGGCATGTGGCTTTGGTATTGGTATTTCACTTGGAGCAACCTCTTTTGAAATCAACACAGAAGATATTCTTCCTATCTTTGAAGACGATGCTATCTATGAAGATGGATTGATTACAGACCCCAACCAGCTATACGAAAAGAAATAATGGTAACGAATATTCTTGAATACCTGGAGCACTCCGCTGCAGCATGGCCGGAAAGAACAGCCATAGCCGACGATAAGAATGCATTGACATTTGCTCAGTGGAAAGACTATGCTGAACGTATTGGTACGTCGTTAATCAATGTAACGGATAGCATAATGCGTAAACCAGTTCTGGTGTTTGTCGACCGCAAGATGGAATGTCTTGTTGGCTTTATGGGTGTTGTGGAAAGTGGTAATTTCTATGTCCCCATTGATTGCAAGATGCCTTACGAACGCGTGAAGTTGATTAGCGATGTGTTGAGCCCTATTGCTGCTATTACTGTTACCGCTGCTGATGATAAGATACTTGACCAGATAGAGTTCGCTGGCATTCGCTATAACTATACAGAGGTGATTCAGCAGGATAAAGATGCAAATAAGTTAGCCGCTATCCGCGAGCAGGTTATTGACCTTGATCCGGTTTACAGTATCTTTACAAGTGGTTCTACAGGCGTCCCTAAGGGCGTAGTCATCAGCCAACGAGGCATGATTGACTTGGCTGAATGGTTAGTTAATACCTTCGGTTTTGATGAAACGGATGCCTTAGGCAATCAGACGCCGTTCTACTTTGACGGATCTGTAAAGGATATCTGCATTTGCCTTAAAGCCGGTGCAACCCTCAATGTAATAGGAAGGAAGTATTTTACCTTCACCAAACTTCTCATCCCGTTCTTAAATGATCGGCATATTACTACAATACTGTGGGCGACCTCTGCTATAGTATTGGTGGGAAATAGTGATATCCTTGAAGTGGATGTTCCTAAGTATATTAAGCGGGTGACCTTTGCAGGTGAGGCCATGCCTGCAAAGCAGTTGAAGGTATGGATGGATAAACTGCCCAATGCACGTTTCATAAATCTTTATGGCCCGACAGAAATCACGGTAGATTGTACATATTATGAAGTTGACCGTGAGTTTGGCGATGATGAATTTATTCCAATTGGTCGTAACTGCCGCAATAAACAGATCCTTGTTTTCAATGATGATAACAAATTAGTTGAAGTAGGGGAGCCTGGAGAATTATGTGTAAGAGGTTCTGGAGTTGCGCTTGGTTATTACAATAACAAGGCAAAGACCTCTGAGGCGTTTGTTCAGAATCCTCTTCATGACCTATATGAAGACAAGATTTATCGTACGGGTGACATTGTGAAATACAACGATCGAGGTGAAATTGAATTTGTTTCACGCAAGGACTTCCAAATTAAGCACAAGGGCAACCGTATTGAGATGGGTGAGATTGAGGTGGCTGTAAACTCAATATCTACAGTTACTAATGCAGCCTGTATCTTTGACCAACCCAATGACAAGATTGTGCTCTATTACACCACCTCTGACGGTCAAGATCTTGATATTATCAATCTGGTAAAAGAGAAGATTCCAGTTTATATGTTCCCTGAGGTTATCTCTCATTTGACAGCAATGCCATATAATATGAATGGCAAGATTGACCGTATTGAACTCAAGAAGATTTATGAAACCAACAAAAATAGATATATTTGAACGATATCAGGAGATAGTTGACCGATATGGCGTCAAAGGCTGTAAATCCAATGACTATATACAGCGGGAGGCTGCAGACCTGATTATTCATGATGCTTTATACGAGTATTGTGGAGAAAAGAATGCTTTCCTTATGGTAAAGAAGAATGGTTTCTGGCGAGTATATTATTACATCAATGACCCAGAAGAGAAATTGATATATGAGGGGGATGAATTGGTGACTGAAATCATTTTCCGTGGTAACCTTGGTGAACCAACAAAAGAAGTGAATTATTTGGAGAGTTGTGGTTTTAAACGAAATCTTGTACGTGATCAGTATTTTGCAAAATACGCTTCTTTAACCCCACCCGTACTAATCACTGGGTTGTCTGTAGAATCTGCTACAAGAATTGAAGATGTTCAATGGGCAATCAGGTTATTCAATGCATCCTTTGATAAATGGAGTGGTGATTTCATTCCTGATGAAATGGCAGAATGTTTACTTCAAGAACATGCCATCCTGATTGCCAAAGACATGAGCGATAATAGACTTGGTGCTTTGCATCTTGAAAACAAACAAGGAGTTACCTGGCTCAATCATGTTGCTGTGGTTGAACAATCGAGAGGCATGGGCGTTGGTCGCAGGTTGGTTGAAGCCTATATAGAGCAAGGTCATGTGGACGCCAATAGCCGGTATGTGCTTTGGGTTCAGAAAAAAAATCTTCCAGCCGTGAATCTTTACCATAAGAAAGGCTTTACGTATATGAATAAGTCAACACTTTCGATGATTAAACGATATAAAATTTAAATATGGAACAATTATTAGAACTTCTTAAGAGCGTACGTCCCGATGTGGATTTTGAGAATGAAACAGCACTCATAGATGATGCTATTTTAGATTCATTTGATGTTGTTGCTATAATCTCTGAGATAGATGACACATTTGACGTTCAAATTCGTATCAATGAATTAGACCCGGAAAACTTCAATTCAGTTGAGGCAATATGGAATCTAATCCAGAAACTCAAAAAGTAGTAGAATGACTAACCCATTGAATCTTACAGGGAAGAAAATCCTTCTATTTGGAGAATCAAGCGGGATTGACGAAGCAATAGCCTCACAACTGAATGAACTTGGGGCTAGCGTGGTTCCGTTTGAGCAGAAGGATATTAACCTTGTTGAGTCAGACCTCAAGCAATTGGCTAAGGATAAAGGCACTTTTGATGGTTTTGTTTTTACGTTGATGCATAGTGATTTTAGGCCGTTGCAATTTGTAAAACCCGAACTCGTGGCTGAGATACTTAACGACAATTATTTGTTGTTTGTAGAAGGCATGAGAGTGTTAAGGAAAAGCAAAGCCTTGAAGAACGGAGCGAGTGTTGTTGCACTTTCTTCCATAAGTAGTATCCGTGCGATGAAGGCAAAGATGGCATTTTGCTCAGCAAAGGCTGCCTTGGATGCTGCTGTCCGCTGTTTGGCTATCGAACTGGCAGATAAAAGCATTCGAATAAACTCCATTCAAAAGGGAGTAGTGGATGCAGATTTTGCCAAAGGACATATAAAAGATGTCGTTTCTATCAATGATGGCGCAGCAGAAAAAGCGGCACCGCTTGGCGTAACCAAGGCAGAAGAGGTGGCAAATACTGTTGCATTTCTTTTGAGTGACGCGACAAGAACCATTACAGGAACATCAATCGTAATTGATGGAGGATATACATTATGAACGGAACAGATTTTACAGGAAAACGCTTCATTGTTTCAGGTGCCGGTGGTATAGGTGCTGAAACAGCAAAACTTCTCAATGGCTTTGGTGCCAGCATTATCCTTTTGGATATTAGCGAGGATAATCTGAATAATACACTTGACGCTCTTTCAGGTGAGGGCAATAAAGCATACAATTGCGACTTCTCTGATATCGATGGTATTGAGACAGTCATTAAACAGATTGTGGCAGAGAATGGTCTGATTGACGGATTTATTCATTGCGTGGGTATTGGAGCGGTCAGACCCCTGAAAATGTCAAAATACGACTTTATGCTTAAAGTGATGAACATTAACTTCTTCTCTTTTGTGGAAATAGTGAGGTGTTTATCCGCAAAAGGCCGCTACAATCCTGAAGGTATGAATGTGGTTGGCATTTCCGCATTGGGCGCTTATCTAGGCAACACTACCAAGACAGCCTATTGTGCATCAAAAGGTGCAATGAATGCCGCAGTCCGTTGTATGGCCAAGGAACTGGCTCATAAAAACATCAGGGTCAATACAGTGGCTCCTGGGGTCACAGACACACCTATGGCAAGAGCAACGGAAGATTATGGCTCCTATTCAGATGGATACAAGATGATTTTGGCAAGACAGTATCTTGGCATTTGTCAGCCCATTGATATAGCTAATGCTATTGCATTTTTATTGAGTGACATGAGCAAAATGATAACAGGGACCTGTCTGCCTGTCGACGGAGGTAAATTAACATCATAATTAATCAAAGCAGTTAAATGAATATGATCACAAGCAAGTTTAATAATATTGGAATTGACGGAATGGCATGTGCCGTTTCAACAAAATGGGTTTCGGTTGAGTCATTGAAAGATGGTTCCAATGACGAGATGCTGAATCGGTTTGTGAAGAATACGAATGTTATCGGTCATTATGAGTGTGGGCCAAAACAGTCTGCTGCAGATTTGGCTTGTATTGCGGCAAGGCACATATTAAATGCTCAGAATATTGACAAAGAAGAAGTTGGCGTAGTCGTCTATGCGACACAATATCCTGATTACAAATCACCTTCAACAGCATGTGTACTCCAAGACAGGTTAGGCCTCTCGCGGGACTGTTTGGCATTTGATGTAAACCTTGGCTGTTCGGGCTTTGTCTATGGCTTAACCATCGTTTCATCGCTAATGCAAAGCAGTAATGCAAAATTTGGTCTTTTGTTGGCAGGTGATACCCCTTCTAAAGGAGTTCGTAGCGACAATAGCCGTAATCTATTCGGTGATGCCAGCTCGGCCACTTTGCTCGCAAAACAAGATGATTCAAAGCCTTTGATTATTGCCTCCCGTACTGATGGATCAGGTTATAAAGCTATTCTACGTCCTTACGGTTATGCCAAGCATCCTGACAAACCAGATACCGATGGCGTTTTTGATGAAATAGGCGTGTTTAATTTTGCGATAGAGCAGGCTCCCAAACTGATCAATGAGCTTATGCAACAGGAGCAAACAACTCCCGAAGACTTTGACTGCCTCGCATTGCATCAGGCTAATATGATGATTATGAAGCAGATTACGAAGCGGACAAAATTCGACAAGGAAAAGATGTTGATTTCTATAGACAAGTTTGCTAATACAAGTGCAGCTTCCATTCCACTAAGTTTCGTAAAGAAGTATGGCGAAGAGCAGGAGGATAAGAATCTTCATTCGCTCATTTGTGGCTATGGAGTAGGTCTTTCGTGGGCTGCTGGTATCATTGATTTGAATATAAAAAATATTTACCCGTTAATTGAATCAGACGAATATTTCGACGATGGACTCTATGAATAACCCTTTTTCATTAAGTGGCAAACGCATTCTCGTCACAGGCGCATCATCAGGCATCGGTCGAACGACTGCAATCGAGTGTAGTCGGATGGGGGCATGCTTGGTATTGACGGGACGTAATGAAGAACGACTACAAGAAACGTTGGAATCTCTCACGGGAATCAATCACCAAATTCTACCGGCTGATTTAACCGATGCGGATTCTACGGCAAATCTTGTTGAGCGTGTCGGACAGTTAGAAGGTGTCGTCTTATGCGCTGGGCAAGGCAGTGTAATACCTATGAAATTGGCCACACGTCAACGGATAGCACCGGCGTTCGATGTTAATTATTTCGCCCCTGTTGAACTTGTGCGACTTCTGTTGAAGAAGAAATGCTTAAAGGACGGAGCATCGCTTGTTTTTGTGGCGAGCATAGGTGGTATCAATGCATTTACCATAGGTAATGGAGTTTATGGAGCTTCAAAAGCAGCTTTGAACAGTACAATGAAGTTTTTCGCTTTAGAACTAGCTCCGAAAAAAATCCGTTGCAACAGCGTTTGCCCAGGAATGGTAAATACGGGAATGATAACAGGAGGAGCTGTGAGTGAAGAACAGCACAAAGCAGATATGGTAACCTATCCACTAAAACGGTATGGTGAACCGGAAGATATAGCGTACGGTATCATATATCTCCTCTCGGATGCATCTTCTTGGGTCACAGGCCATTCTTTAGTGATAGATGGAGGCGTAACGATATAGTTATATGGTTAATAATTGTTTAACATTCAAAATTAAAAAAAATGACACAAGAAGAGAAAATCGCATTGCTCGAGGATACGCTTGAGCTTGATGGTGGCACATTGAAGCCCGAAACCGAATTAAGTAGCATCGACGAATATGATTCGATGGCCAAACTGTCGCTTATCGTCTTGATGGATGACGAGTGTGGCAAGAAGTTGTCTGGCGAGCAAATCCGTCAGTTCAAGACCGTACAAGATATTCTTGACTTCATGGTCTAATGCTGCAAGTAAGGCAGATTGTAAATAGCATATTCACGTCGAACACCTTTGTTGTGTTCGATAGTGAGTATGACTATTGCTGGTTAGTTGACATTGGTGATTACCAGAAAGTGGTAGAAGAGCAGCCTGCAGGTGTGAAGGTGAGAGGCGTGTTTTTGACCCATACACACTTCGATCACACCTACGGAATAAATGAATTGCATGGGAACCATCCTGAATGTCGGGTTTATACGGCTGAATACGGGAAGATTGCTCTTTATGATGATAAAAGGAATTTTTCAAAATACCACGAGGCATCCTTTGTATATGAAGGAACGGACATCGTGGCGTTGAATAATGAAGATAGCGTTGAGTTGTATCCTGGAGTTAATATAACTGCCTTTGAGACTCCAGGTCATTGCCCAAGTTGTTTGACATACGTTTTGAATGATTGGGTTTTTACAGGGGATTCATATATCCCAGGTGTAAAGGTCGTGACGAAATTACCGAAAGGAAATATAATACAGGCTCAGGAATCTGTAAAGAAGATATTGAAATTGGCAAAGGGAAAGATGATATGCCCAGGGCATGGAGAAATGGTTCATGATTAGTAATGAAACTCCACTGGAATAGAAAGATCGTGAATATAATATACACACAATTGAATTGAAATGGCAGAACAGAATTTAAATAGTAAGACTTTACGTTTTCGATAATATACAATAAAATTATTAATTATGATTATAGGAGCATGTGGCTTTGGAGCTACGGGATCAAGTGTAGTAACAGATTACTTGAAAGAGTTTGATAATGTTACTGTCAAGGATGACTTGGAATTTACATATTTGACGTCACTTGATGGCTTGCTTTATTTAGAAAGAGCAGTGATGAATCCATACAATCGTACAGGTGACTCAATAGCTGCTATCAGACGTTTTCAAGAATTTGTGATGAGAAAGAAACGTATCTATGAAATACATGGTCTTTCTTCTGATGTGTTTTTGCAGTCGGCTAAAGATTTTGTTGATGCCATCACGATGACAAAATGGAAGTGGTATTGTGAAGAGAAAGAGTGGCGCTACAGTCCTAAACATCTTCTTCGCAAATATATGGAAAAGAAGGTCATTCCGGCAAGAGAAAGGAAGTTGGGACATCGTGCAGATTGCTGGCCATTGACAGACGTACGCCTATCTGTGCGACCTGATAATTTCTATGAGGCTGCACAAAAACATGTGGATGAATTGCTTAAGGGAATGGGATTGGATCAGAACAAAGTCATAGCTCTTGATCAGCCTTTTGCAGGCAATAACCCCCAAGCTTGTTTTCAATTTTGTAAGGATCCATATGCAGTGGTCGTTAATCGTGATCCTCGTGACCTTTATGTGTTTGGAAAAACAAAACTCATGGGTAAGATGCATTTTTTCCCAATCGACAACGTAGAGGACTTTATTATTTATTATAGGTGTTTGCGTAAAGACCAACCATATCTTCAGGATCACCCACGGATACTACGTCTTCGTTTTGAGGATATGGTGTATGAGTATGATAAAACCACTGCAAAGTTGCAAGAATTCTTACATCTGCCAGAGAACCCTCACCCAAAGAGTGTGTTCGACCCATCATTGTCGATAGCCAATACTCAAGTATTCAAGCGCTATCCTCAGTTTGCTGATGATGTAAAAAAGATAGAAGAGGCACTTCCCGACTATTTATTTGATTTCTCAAAGTATCCGGAGCCAGACTTTCGTAGGAAGATGTTTTATGGAAAGTCTCCAAAGCATGATAAATTTAGGAAAAAGTATGCAGAAGACGGATATGTACCAAAGTCAAAATAAAGTCATTTTATGAGGAACCTTAAACAAAACACTCTTTCTGGTTTTATTTATAAATTCGCAGAACGCGGAGCGGCACAGGGCATTAGTTTTATCGTTCAAATTATTTTGGCTCGTATTCTGATGCCAGAAGAGTTTGGAACAATAGCACTACTTACGGTCCTGATGACAGTGCTTGATGTCTTCGTGACGTATGGCTTTGGCAATTCTTTGGTGGTGAACAAGAAGTCGGATGATTTGGACTTCTCCACATGCTTCTTTTTCGGCCTCTTTTTGGCTTTTGTATTGTATGGGGTTGTCTTTGTATGCTCACCCTATATCAGTCAGTATTTCTATGGACATGATGAGCTAGACCTGCTAGTAAAGGTGATGGCATTGCGAATGCCTATTGCTGCTGTGAATTCTGTGCAGCATGCCTACGTGCAAAAGGCTATGCAATTCAGACTGTTCTTTTATGCGACTCTAGTTGGTACCATTCTTTCTGGTGTCGTTGGAGTCACAATGGCTTATACAGGATTCGGAGTTTGGGCATTGGCTGCACAGTATCTGAGTAATTCTGTTTTCAATACGATTACCTTGTGGATCGCATCGGAATGGAGACCAAAATGGATGTTTTCTTTCCACCGATTGAAAGCTATTTACGACTATGGATGGAAAATTTTGGCAGTAGGCTTGGTAGATACTATTTTTAGTCAAGTTAGAAGTCTGGTTATAGCCAAACAATACTCCAAGTCAGATCTTGCCTATTACAACAGAGGAGTTTCATTTCCTCATTTTGGTATGAAATTGATTGAACCTACCATCAGCAGTGTGATATTTCCGGCATTATCGAATTGTAATGACGATCCGAAGATGATGAAATCAATCACGCAGCGCGTTATCAAGACTTCCACATTTATCATTTGTGGTATTATGTGCTTTCTGATGGCAGTTGCTAAACCGCTGGTTATTGTTGTCTTGACGGAAAAATGGCTTCCGTGTGTTGTGTTCTTGCAGATAGGTTGTTTTGCTTATATGATGCGTCCACTTCAGGTGATTAATACCAGTGTGATTCGTGCCAGTGGGCGAAGCGCTTTGCTATTAAAACTTGATCTTTTGAAAAAGGGTATAGGCATTGCACTCCTCTTGCTGTTGATGCCATACGGCGTTGAGGCAATTGCCTGGAGTTATGTTGGTTTTAATGTTGTTTCAACTTTTATCAACATCTATCCGAATAAGTCGATTCTTCAATATGGATATGTAGAACAGTTTAGGGATTTAGGTAGTAATCTTATTGTTGGTATTATCATGGGGATAGTCGTTGGGTTGGTAACATTTCTACCGATTAGTTATGTAGCCATGCTCGGAATCCAGATGGTAGTAGGTATCATTGCATATGTTTCCTTCTCGAGATTGTTCAAGATAGAGTCATATTCATATATTAACCAATTAGTAATTGATCAGGTAAAGAAACATTGGAAAAAATGAAAAAGTATAAGATAGGATATACGACAGGGGTGTTTGACATGTTTCATGTCGGTCATCTGAATATCCTTCGTAGAGCCAAGGAACAATGTGAACATCTAGTTGTTGGTGTGAGTACGGATGAACTTGTCCAGCACGACAAGAGTAAGACTCCAATTATTCCCTTTGAAGATCGAATGCGGATAGTACAGTCCATCAGATATGTTGATGAGGTGGTTCCACAGATTAATAAGGATAAGATGGAAGCATGGCAGGCAATTCATTTTGACGCAATGTTTGTTGGCAGTGATTGGCAGGGGACGCCACAATGGAATCTTTTTGAGAGCCAATTTGCGTCTTTGGGTGTTGACATTATCTATCTTTCGCATACTGATGGTATTTCATCCACAATGCTAAGAGAAAAATTATCCCCCCCCTCGGGTAATATTAAAATAGGTTACACTCAAGGTACTTTTGATTTGTTCCATGTTGGACATTTGAATCTGATTCAGCATGCAAAAGAACGATGCGATTATTTGGTTGTAGGTGTCAATTCTGACGATCTAGTCAAGGAATATAAACATAAAATCCCCGTTATAAATGAAAACGAACGAGTTGAGATTATATCAAGTTTGACATATGTTGACGCGTGTCATATCGTAACAACACTTGACAAGATTGATGCTTATTCAAAATTCAATTTTAGAACTATATATATTGGTGACGATTGGAAAGGCAATCCTCGTTGGGAACAGACAGAGAAACAACTGAACGCTGTTGGGGTTGATTTAGTATATTTGCCTCATACGAATGGCATATCAAGTTCTTTTTTAACAGAAGTTATTAAACGCAAATGAGTCATACATGAAAGAAATGGACCGTATAAAATATATAGATTTCTTTAAGGCGATAGCCATGATATTGGTCATCATAGGGCATGTCAATTTTGCCAACGAACCAATAAAGGCATGGATTTATTCTTTTCATATGCCTGCGTTTTTTTTCTGTACTGGTTTGGTGTTTAAAGTGAGTGAGAAAATTAGTATCAAAGAGAAAATATTAAATAAGTTTCACAGACTGATACTCCCATATATGTTGTGGGCATTGTTATTTGCATCATTCACTATTCCGAACTTCTTGAAGATATTGTATGGCAGCAATTGGTCTATTTTGCATGCGGGTTCATTGACAAGTTTGTGGTTTCTGCCAGTGATGTTCATGGCATTATTGTTTTTCTATTTATCCGTTAGGGTAAAACTTGCTGTTAGGATTATAAATAGAATTATATTGATGTTTGTTTTTTTTGCTATTGCATGTCTATTGCCTCAATTGAAAGTTGGTTACCCATGGGGGATAAATGTTGCCTTTATGGCTTTCGTCTTTATGCTCTTAGGTAGTATTTCTTCGGAACAGGTTTATATATTGTATAAGTATTTTCATTTACATCCTAAGATGGGCTTGATTATCTCCTGTTTGATGTTTATTATTTTGTCAATAGGAACTCTAACATATCACCTGAATATCCCATCAGGAGGATACGTTGTTATGAAAACTGCCCATTATGGAAATTGTGGTTTATTTGTACTTACGGCAGTATTTGGTATTTATATGCTGCTTTTCCTGTCTTTGTTAATCGAACTGCTTTCAGAGCGTGGATTAAAATGGATGTCTTTTATTGGTCAAAATACACTTTGTATTTTTGTAATTCATAAACCAATTATTAGTTGTTTCCGTTTTTTCTTCCATATTTGTCCAATGGTTAATTTACTTGAATTACTATTTACTACATTAGGAACACTAATTATATCATGTACTTTGTGTATAATCATAAACAAGTATGTTCCTGTACTTGTTGGGAAATCAGTATAAGAGTTATAGATGGCAGCCATTAGAAATAAGGTCTCTAGTAGATTATTAGAATTTACAATATTGGGTATTGCTATTTGTGGCTTTACCCCAATTTTCAATCACTCTATCTATTTAGTGTGTATAGGGTTTCTGGCTATTCTTCAAATTCTATGTTATTCAAATGTGTATGGATATCGATGTAATCCACGCTTGGTCTTGTGTGTATACCTTTATCTGTTTGTCTGTATAATTTATCTTTTTTTAGGGATATCTGAGAAATCTGGAGATTTTGTAAGGCATATACTTTTTTTTATCCCAATATTATTAATGTTGCTGTTGTCTGACAAATTGAACGGGAAGCAGAAACGATGGGTTTTTAAGATGATAATAATTGTCGTTATGATTAATATTGTAGACAATATTCGTCTTTGTATATTGCATCCCGAACTGAATACAATAGTAAATAGGGGAATGCTTGCTTCCAAGGCGCTGGACGGGCGAATTAATATTGGTGGATCTAAGTTCTATAATGCTATTTATTTTTTCTTCACAGTCTGTTTCTTTTGCTTCCTAAATAGTCGTCAGAAGGTTATTCGGCATCTTTTAATGGCAAGTGTGGTTCTCTCTCTAGTATTCATATCCGTATTCTGTTTGAAGGCGGCCGTGATACTTTTTTCATGTTTGTCTGTTATTCTGTTGTATTTTGCAAAAAAGTCAAGAAGTGCAAAGAAATTTTTTGTGAGAATAGCAATGCCGGCTTTTTTTGCCTTACTAGTTGTCTTGCTTTTTGAAGATGTTCTTATAGAATTGATACTTAATACGTTTACATCTGATAGGCTTGCTCAACGCCTTATATTATTGATTGATTCAGATAGTGAATATGCTTCTGCGGGAGCATCAACGGTTAATGCCAGGGCGGATCTTTGGATGATGAGTATTAATACTTGGCTCGATAATCCCGTAAATTTTATATTTGGGATTGGTGACCATAGAGCGAATTGGGGCGCAGGAGAGACTGCTGCAGAAACGGGTATAGGACAGCATTCGGATTTCCTTGATTCGTTGGCTCGATATGGTTTAATCGGTGCCCTTTTGTTAATTGCCATTCTTAAGTTGAGTTTTACGTATATAAAGTCTTTATTTGATATAAAATACCATTTACAGTTATTAATTATTTTTCTGTTGTTCATTTTGTTTGGTTTATCAAAAGGCGTTTTTACATTAGAGATAGGATGTGCGTTGTTTATTATTTTGCCATTATTTGCGAGTTTTGTTGATTTGAAAGAGGAATAAAGTTGTATGAAGGTATATGTAGAAAAAGAATGCATGGTGAGCATTATATGTAATGCGTATAACCAAGTAAAATATATCAAGGATGCATTGAATGGCTTTGTTATGCAAGAGACATCGTTTCCCTTCGAGGTCTTAATTCATGATGATGCTTCAACTGACGGAACTGCTGACATCATTCGGGAATATGAAAAGATGTATCCTGATATAATAAAACCTGTATATCAAAAAGAAAACCAGTATTCAAAGCATCTTGGTATTATCAGTAAGATACAGAAGGATCGGGCAATGGGAAAATATGTTGCAATGTGTGAAGGTGATGACTATTGGACGGATCCACATAAGTTGCAGAAACAGTTTGATTTTATGGAGAATAATCCAGATTACACTTTATGTGGTTGCAGCACATCTTGGTTGAATATGCTCAATGGTAAAATTGAAAAAAGATCTCAAACAAAGCATGATAGAGATGTTCGACTTGAAGAATTTGTTACGCCATTTCATGGGCGAGTATTTCCTTTTGTGTCTTTCTTTTTGAAAACTGAAATATGGAAAAATATGCCTGCATGTGGCTTCCCAGTGGGAGATATACCACTTACATATTATGCTGCATTAATAGGGAAAGTTCGAATGTTGTCAGATTGTATGTGTGTATATAGATGGCATTCCGATGGCTCTTGGACCATGAAAAAAAGAAGTCGTGACGGCCGTAATAAAATATATGAGAAGATGATTTCGGGATTGGATAAACTCAATACCTTCTCTAAAGGGGAATATAGTGATGTGTTTGAACGAGGAAAAATGAGATATCAGTATCTTATTGCCTTGAGAAATAGGGATTTTCAGACTATACGTAATACTGAATTGTATAACATCTTCAAAGAAAGAGACTTCCTCCATAAGTTTTCTGATATTCTTATGTGTATAATGCCTCAAGCATTTAGGATGCTTAGCAAAATATCAGGAAGGGAGAAATAACTTTTTTGTTTAACCAACATAAACAGTCACTTATGCAAGAAGTAAGAAATTATTTGACAAGTATTGAGATGCCTGCAGGCGACTTATATGAATTACCAACATCGGAGAAACGATTTGAAGATGGTGGGCAGTACCGTTTTGAGGTGCCAGGCATTCAAGGCCCAGGGCCGATGAAGGCTTTGCTGGAGGCACTTGATAATTATGGGATACAGATTCACCGTGTGACTCAGACTCAGGGCATCATGAGGCTGCTTGACAGTGAAATTGAACAGATGCTGGAGTATGCACAGAAATGGAATGTAGAACTGCTATTGGCAACTGGTCCTCGTGCCACGATAGACACCAGTGCGAGTGTGAATACGCCTGAGGGTGTGCGTATGGGCTATCGTTTGAGAGGTCAGGAGCAGGTGATTCGTGCCGTGGAAGATATCCGTCGAGCAGCCAAAATTGGTGTGCGTTCGTTTATGGTGTATGACGAAGGGCAGTTGTGGCTCATGAACCAGATGCGTCAGGATGGTTTCCTGCCTGCAGATGTAAAGTTCAAAGTGTCTGCCCATACGGGACATGGTAATCCTTGTTCTGCCAAATTGTTAGAACAGATTGGTGCGAACTCGTTCAATCCTGTGCGAGACATCCAGTTGCAGATGCTCAGTGCCATCCGTGCTGCCATTGATATTCCTATTGATATTCATACAGAGAACCCGAAGAGTACAGGTGGCTTTATTCGTCATTATGAGGTGCCGGAATTCATCCGTGTGGCAGCTCCCATCTATCTAAAGACTGGTGGTAGCGTAGCAGCAACCCATAGTTGGGACACAACGGAGGCCGATGCGAAGAAACGAGCCAAGCAGGTGGCATTGGTGAAGCGGGTGATTGATACGTATTATCCTGAGGCGGTAGTTTCTCCTAAGAATTGAAGAATCAAAAGATTGAAGAATTGAAGTCATGAGACAACATGCATATAATAAGGATTTCCAGTTTGTAAAAGAACCGATAGAGTTTAATAAATATACAGACCGAGATACGCTCCAGTATTGTTTGGGGGCCACGCTATACATGCCTGGCACCAAGAATATCAGGGAAAAAGTTGCAAACCACGAACTTCCAGTAACATCGTTCGTGATGTGTTGCGAGGATGCTATCAAGGAGGAGGATTTGCCCAAGGCAGAACAAAATATCCTTGATACGATGGATTTCTTTGCCGATGAGATTGAGACAGGTAAGTTGACGCACGATGATATTCCCTTAATTTTTGTACGAGTCAGGAATCCTGAGCAGTTTAAGAGTTTTGCCGCCCGCATCACTAAGAAACAGGCTTCTGTACTGACAGGTTTTAACTTTCCAAAGTTCAATAGTAAGAATGCCCTTGGCGTGTTGCGTACCTTAGTCGAAGTAAACAGCCGCTTAGGTGTCATTTTGTATGGCATGCCGATCTTGGAAGGTCCGGAGGTCGCTTTCGTGGAGAGTCGCAATCAGGAACTTCTATTGCTGCGTAACATCTTGGAACCCTATAAGGACTTGATTCTGAATATTCGAGTGGGCGGAACAGATATGTCATCGCTGTTTGGTGTGCGCCGTGGTATCAATTCAACGGTTTATGACATCATGCCTGTTCGTGATGCCTTGAGTGATGTGGTGAACTTCTTCAACCGCTATTGTGACTATTGTATCTCTGCGGCTGTGTGGGAGTATTTCCGTGCCTATAATGATGATGATATTGACGAATTGATTAAACGGAATTTCCACAACGCACTCGTCAAAGGACAGGATATCGTGAATCCTGCTATCGACGGTTTGCTGAAAGAGGTGCTGATAGACCGTGCCAACGGATTTGTTGGTAAAACGATTATTCACCCTACTCATGCCAAATTCGTGAATGCGATGTTTACGGTAGTCGAAGAGGAGTATAATGATGCTGTTCAGATTTTGAATACTTCAGGCGGTGTGATTAAAAGCGAGGGTGGCGATAAGATGAATGAGATTGGTCCCCATCATCGCTGGGCAGAGAAAATTGTGAAACGAGCCGAAGTCTATGGTGTGGTGAAGACGGAGGATGATGTGCTAAATCTTGTTTTAGGATGAAAATAGTACTTGGTACGATGAACTTTGGCCCACAGTTGGATTTGGAGGCCAGTCGCACTATGACCGAGTCTTTTCTAAAGACAGGGTTTAATGAACTGGACACTGCATACGTATATAATGGTGGTGATACAGAGAGATATCTTGGTGAGATATTACCCCAACTGGATGGTTATTATCTGGCCACTAAGGTACATCCTCGCATTACGGGAAGACTCGACAGGGAAACCATTTTGATGGAGTTCAACGAGTCGCTGAAAAGGATGAACCGCGACAAGGTAGATTTACTTTATTTCCATTTTCCTGACGGTAAGACTCCAATTGACGAGGCTCTTGAAACCATTGCCGAACTCCATGAGCAGGGTAAGGTGAAAGAACTTGGTTTGAGTAACTATCCGGCATGGCAAGTGGTTGACATCTGGCATAAGTGTGAAAAATATGGGTGCCCGAAACCTACAGTTTATCAAGGGATGTACAATGCACTCTGCCGTAACGTGGAGCCAGAGTTGTTTCCTGCTATCCGTGCACTGGGTATGCGTTTCTATGCGTTCAATCCCTTGGCAGGAGGTATGCTGACAGGTAAGCATCAGCATTTTGAGGATGCACCACAACCGGGCCGATTTGCGCGGTTGGAGAGTTACCGCAAGCGTTATTGGAAACAGAGTTATTTTGAGGCGGTAGATGCAATTAAACAGGCTTGTAATGCAGAGAATATTCCGATGGCAGAGGCTGCCTACCGCTGGCTGTGCTGTCATTCCATGATGGATGCAGGAAAAGGTGATGGAATCTTGCTCGGCGCTTCACGTTTGGAGCAAATGGCCCAGAATATGGAGGCAGCACAGGGAGGAGGGCTTCCACAAACAATTCTCGATGCAATGGATGCAGCATGGGAGATTGCCAAACCTGACAGTCCTGCCTATTTCAAGTTTATATAAAAAGAATAGAATGAACATTTCCAGAGCATTCTTCTCTGCCATTGATGAAGTGGCACAACGTGAGATTCCAGAGGCCGTCATGGCACGAGCCAGACGGTCGCTGCTTGATTATCTGGCAGTGACATGTGCAGGAGCATGTTTCCAGAGGGATAAACTTCAGAAATATGATTCTTTCGCAGAACCGGAGGAGGGATCATTCAAGGCCATTGGCACAGGCAGAAACCTTGTGCTGAAGGAAGCCGTGTTCCTCAATGGGCTAAATAGCCATGCACTTGATTTTGATGATGGCACTAACTCTGGTATTATTCATCTGGGTTCTCCTATCTTTTCCTTATTGTTTCCTTTGTCTCAACGATACGGAACTACTGTTGAACAACTGCTGAGAGCAGCCATTATCGGCTATGAAGCATCCTATACGATGGCAGTTAGTATACAACCCCGTCATAAAGCATTAGGCTTTCATGCCACGGGAACCTGTGGTATGATAGGTGCAACTTTGGCAGCAGCCTATATGTTAGGCTTTACAGACGAGGAACGTTATCAGGCTTTCGCTGCGGCTTGTGTATCTGCGTCAGGAATGTTGAAGGTGTTGGATGATGGCTCGGAATTAAAGCCCTACAATGTGGCTAAGACTGCATTATTGTCACTGACGAGTCTTCAATTGGCAAAGGCCGGATTCAAAGGGCATGCAGACCCCTTGGGAGGTTATCGAGGGTTCCTGAAGATGATGACTGGGGATGAGAATACACCTATTAAGCCAACATTGCTTAACGGTACTTATGCCATCATGAAGAGTTACACCAAACCGTATGCCTCTTGCCGATATACCCATCCCCCTGTAGAGGCTGCTATCCATTTGCGTGATATGCATGATATAACTGCAGATACTGTTCAGAGCATCAAGGTGGAAACCTATGATCTCGCTGTAAAAGGACATGACCATACAGATATTTTGAGTGCTTATTCTGCCAAGATGAGTACGCCGTATAGTACGGCTGTGGCACTCATTTATGGCAAGGCTGGTCTGCAGGAGTTCTATGAAGAGAATCTGGCAGATAAGAACGTTCAGGCTTTGACTAGGAAAGTACAGGTAATAGCCGATGATGAATTGAGTCGTATCTTTCCTGACAAGCAGAGCGCTATAGTAACCATCACAACAATAAAAGGTTCATATACGGAGCGGGTTGATTTTCCCAAAGGCGAACCTGAGAACCCAATGACGGAGAATGAGTTCCGTGAGCGGTATGAGGCCTTGATGGCGTATGGTGGAATTAAAGAAGATATATATAAATCTATATATAATAAGGTAAACCAGTCTGGTATCTTGGCTGCAGATCTGATTAAAGATTTATAATCGATATGGTTAATCAAAAGCAACTTTTCAAGTCATTAGAAGAACAGGGAATCGATTTTTTTACAGGCGTTCCCGATTCTCTCCTGAATGATTTCTGCCTGTATCTATGCAATCATTATGGCAATGAAAGGCATGTCATGGCTGCCAATGAGGGTAATGCCATTGCCATAGCGGCAGGTCATTATATGGCAACGGGAAATATCCCCGTGGTGTATATGCAGAATTCGGGTATCGGCAATGCCACAAACCCCTTGTTGTCCTTGGCTCATGAATCAGTGTATGGGATTCCGATGATATTGGTCATTGGCTGGCGTGGTGATCCTGACATCAAGGATCATGCTCAACATAAGAAACAGGGTGAACTGACACCAGTATTGATGCGCGATATGGATATACCTTTCGAGGAATTGGATGATGATGACACGGTGATGGCGAAGTTTGCATGGGCCTATCAGACAGCAAAGGATATTTCATCACCTGTGGCATTAATAGCCAAGAAAGGTATTTTGACACAAAAAGAGAAACATCAGGACTACCCTGAAAGCACGTTGATGAATCGTGAAGAGGCCATTGCTGCTGTGATAGATGTGTTTGGTAGTAATGCTGTTTACTTGGCTACTACAGGCAGGGCTACCCGTGAGTTACATGAGCAGTTGAAATTGAAAGGGATCTCTGATGGACATGAGTTTTTAAATGTTGGCTCGATGGGACATGTCTCATCGGTTGCATTGGGAATGGCAATAGCCTGTCCTGAAAAGAAGATAATTGTTTTTGATGGTGATGCGGCTGCAGTCATGCACATGGGTAGTCTGGCAACGATAGGACGTTATCAACCCAAGAACCTGATTCATATTGTATTAAACAATGGCGTGAATGAGTCTGTAGGTGGTCAACCTTCTGCCGGCCAGGTGATTGATCTCACTACTATTGCAAAGTCCTGTGGGTATATGACCTCTTCAATCCATGTAGAAAAGAGTACAGATTTGAAAACGATTGTGGAGATCCTGACTGAGGCTGATAAACCTGGCTTTATTGATGTCCATGTTCGTCAGGGTATCCGTAAAGATATGCCGAAATTGGATATTGACCATCATAAACAGAAGATACAATTAATGGAAGAACTGAAGAAATGATAGAATTGACGACACCATTTAGTGAAGAGGATATTCGGCAATTGAACGTGGGCGATGTGGTTTCGATTTCAGGTTATATTTACTGCGGTCGTGATGCTGTATTGCCGAAGATTGTAAAGCATGCAGAGAATGGAACTTTGGCTGATGTGAATGTGGACTTGCAGGGGAGTGTGATTTTTCATACAGCTGTCAGTCCTGCTGGTGTAGGCCCCACCTCCAGTAATAAATTAGAAATAGAAAGCAGTTTCGAACCTCTATCAAAGGCTGGTGTAAAGATGCATCTGGGAAAAGGTACCATCAAGCCTGAGACAGTAAAGGCTTTGGCAGAACAGAATGCGGTGTTTGCGATTATTCCACCTGTGACAGCCTTATTGGAGAGCCAGACTACGGAGCGTGAAGTGGTCTGTTATCCAGAATTGGGTATGGAGGCTTTCCATCGTATCAAAGTAACGAATTATCAGGCAATCATTGCTGCAGCAAAAGGGGAATCTATTTATGAATGATATTATTGATAAGGTGGCGCAGTGCCTGGTCACTGCGGGATCTACCTTTAGGGAAGACCAGAAAGAGGCCTATCGTAAGGCAATTGCCAAGGAATCCGGTACAAGCAGTTGTTGGGTGATGCGGCAGGTACTTGAGAATGCCTTAGTGGCAGAGAAGAACAGAGGACCGTTGTGTGACGATACAGGTATTCCACATTTGTTTTTGGAGGTCGGCCCCAATCGTCAGGTTTCTGGTGAGTTGATAGAGCAGATTCATGCAGGCGTGGAGAAAGGATTGCGTGAACTCCCAGGTCGTCCCATGGCGATAATGGGTGATGATTTGCATCGCATAGATCAATCCGGTGGTTTGAATCCTGATTCAGGAGCCTTAGCCCCATCGCCCATCATCATCAAACCGGTTGAGGAGGATGTACTCCGTCTGACGATACTAATGTTGGGTGGTGGCCCTGCCATACGTGGCATCACCCAACGAGTGTTTCATAAACACAATGTGGAGGTGGTCATTGATGAAATTGTCAATCGTGCCATCCCTGCTGTGAGTCAACTGGGCTGTTCGCCTTGCACGTTGGCTGTCGGTATTGGCCGCAGTCAGTTTGAGGCCACTTCGTTGATGATGGAGGCTATGGCGAAGGGCAACTATGATGAGCAGACGGATTTCGAGCAGACCATCACTGAAAGGGTGAATGAAGCCAATGTGGGCGCCCTCGGGCTTGGTGGAAAGACCAGCGTGTTGGCAACTTTTGCCAAAATAGGCCCTCAGCGCGCCAGTGGCGTAAGGATTGTGGCCTTGCGCCCTTGTTGCTGCTTTGAGCCCCGTAGGGCAAGTGTGGAATTATAATGATACAAAGATAATGGATTTCTCAAAGATAAGGGTTTTGGTGACAGACTCTGGTGGTAAACAGCCATACGCTATGATTCGTGGACTAAAGGAGATTGGCTGTCATGTTACCGTGATATGTGGCTCAAAGCATGATACCTGTTATGTATCAAATAAACCCGATGAACGTATTCTGAATACGAGGTTCAAAGAGAATAATGATGATAAGTTCAAATGGATTTTGTCTCTGGTGGCATCAGGCAAGTATGATGTTTTGATGCCTATCGGTGAGATGAGTACGAATTTTATCACCCAGCATGAAGATGATCTGAAGAGGTATGTGAAGATCGCCTGTGCGCCAAGGGATGTATATATTCGTGCTTTCAACAAACAGATTACCTTTGATCAGGCTATGAAGTCTGGCATACCGTGTCCTTACACAAGACGAAGTGATCAGGACATTGAGGACTACCTGGAGAAGGCTCATTTCCCAATCATCATCAAGCCCCGGCAGGGAATCGGTTCAATCGGTTTCCACAAATTCAAAGATATTGAGGAGTTCCGCAGTTATTTGGCTGATCCGACATTCAATGTAGATGACTACGTTGTGCAGGAGTTTGTAAACTTTGAGAACCGAATAGGGACAAATCTTTTCATGGATGGAAAGGGAAATGTTTGTACGTCGTATGCTGTGGATGTGTTGCGATGGTTCCCAATTGATGCTGGCGCAGGCGTGTTAATTCAAACTGTGGATGCTCATCAGGTGCTTCAATATGCAGGTCAACTTCTAAAGGATTTAGGATGGCAAGGATTTGCAAATGTGGCTTTTATGATAGACAAGGAAACTGGTGAACCTCGTCTGATGGAAATAAATGGTCGCATTCCTGCAAGTGTCATGGTTAGTTTCATGTTAGGTTTTAATGTATCCCAACAATTCTTGGAATTAATCTATGGTGAAGAAGTTACTTGTTATCCTGAAAATACGCAATTTGGAAAGTACATCCGACATCTTGATACAGATATAGCATGGTTCCTGAAATCGCCCAATCGTTTCCGCACCAAACCTTCATGGTTCAGTTGGAAGAACACCCAAGAGGTTCTTTTTCGCAAAGACGACCCCAAGCCATTCTTCTATCAGTTTTTCAAGAAAGTTCTAGCCTATCGTGGTATCATGAAGAAAAAGCAACATTAAAAAAATTCTTGATTATGAATCTATATAAAAGAAAACTGTGGTCATTAATTCTAATGTTTCTCCCTGGAGGAGGACGGAAAAGGGCTAATTTTATCAGAAAGCACCATTTGTATGGTAGTGTAGGCGAGAATTGTATGATTCAAAAGAAGAAGTTACCTTTATATTCTAATTTGGTTCATTTGGGTAATAATGTATGGGTGGCTTCTAATGTGGGATTTGTGACTCACGATGTCATACACAGTATGCTTAATCATCAATCTAGGGAAGGCTCATTTATAGAAAAAGTTGGTTGTATCGAGGTGATGGATAATGTGTTCATAGGTTCTGGTACAAGAATCCTTTATAACACAAGAATAGGTAATAATGTGATTATTGGATCAGATAGTCTCGTTACTAAAGATATTCCAGACAACTCTGTCTATGCAGGAGTGCCGGCTCGATTTATATGTAGTTTTGACGAGTATGTGAAGAAACACTTAAAATATTCCGAGTATTTCCGCGAGAAGTTTGGCAGAGATGCAATACATGGTATGGATGATGCCCTTGCGGTAATGATATATAAGGATTTCTTGGAACAAAAGAAGAAATAGAAGGCATGATGTCACCGGTTGATCTGTTTTTTCTGTTATTGCGACATGCTTTATGGGGAGAGCCTGTAAGTCTCAGTGAAGATAGGCTTTCGCATGAACAGTATGTTGACTTGATGCGGTTGGGTAAGGAACAGACCGTAATGGGACTGCTATCCCAGACGCTGATAGACAATAATGTCAAGTTAGAGAGTGACGATGTTTTTGAAATCCTTGGATTGATACATTCGGTTGGGCTGACAAAGAATAAACTTGACGAAGCAACAACGAATATATGCAGGATGATGGATGAACAAAACATTCGCATCCTTGTGGTAAAAGGTCAGACATTGGCTCCCCTCTATCCTCTGCCAGCCTTGCGTCAGTGTGGCGATGTGGATTTTATCTGCCACCCAGATGATATTGAAAAGGCAGTAAGGTTCTTGCGTGATGACCTTGGCTTGAAGTTGAATGATGAGGGTTCCAATAAACATGCAAATTTCAAGATGGACAGTGTGAAGTATGAAATCCACCGGACTCTTACTAACTTCGCGTATCCTGCACATCAGCGTTATTGGGAAGACGTGATTATGAAGGAGGTATGGCAGAATCCTTATAAGGTGACCGTAAATGGTACTCCTGTTCCTACATTGGCTCCCACATATAATGCTATTTTTGTATTTGTACATATTATTTTTCACCTGATTGTGGACGGGATTGGTATCCGACAGTTCTGTGATTGGGCCATGGTGCTTGATAGGGAAAGTGATCATATAGACAAGCCGCTTTTGCGAAAGCATCTTGAAGGTATAGGGCTGATGAAAGGCTATTCTGGTCTTGGAGCTGTATTGACGGATTATCTGGGACTTCCGAAGGATAAGTTTCCAATGGAAATCTCTAATGATGACCATCGGAGGGTAGCCAGTTTGGTGGATAATATTATCAAGATGGGCAACTTTGGCCATAATGTGACATATCAGTCGGCAAAAGGTCCAAAGCATGCCTTGGAACACTTGGTGCGTATGGGGAAACAGAGTTGGCAGTTCTACAAATATGCACCGAAAGAGATTTTATGGCGCATCCCATATTTCATCGGTTGGTGGGGCAAACGTATTTTTCGTATCCTGACACCGTATCGAAAATCTTCAAAAACCGTTTTCCAGAAATAGAGTATAATGAACATACTGACTTTTGATATTGAAGAATGGTATATTGAGAAAGCCTTTCATGGGGGGCGTGCATTCAGGTATCGGGAATTCGACGATACGCTGGCCAAAGTGTTAGACGAGTTAGACCAGCTTGGCATTAAGGGAACGTTCTTCTGTGTTGGCAAACTGGCATCGGAGTTTCCGGATGTCGTACGCCGCATTGCCTCAAGAGGACATGAGATAGGATGTCATTCGTATGTACATGTTTGGGTAAATAAGATGACCGAGGATATACTCTACGATGACACAACCGAAGCACTGAAGGCTTTGGAGGATGTTGTGGGGACTAAGATAACAAGTTATCGTGCGCCGGCTTTTTCTATCACTGATAAGAATCCATGGGCGATACAGGTATTGGCGGAATGTGGTATTGAGAGCGATGCATCTATTTTTCCAGCGCCTCGTGATTTTGGCGGCTATCCGTCATTTCCGCAAGATACACCATGTAAGGTGGAATATCGGGGAACTCAGTTGAAAGAGTATCCTATTGGCATGATGTCTGTATTTGGTCGGAAGATTGCCTATTCGGGTGGTGGCTATTTCAGACTGATTCCATATTGGGTGACATCATGGATGATGAAACGGCGAGATTATGACATCTGCTACTTTCATCTGAATGACTTGATAGTGCATGAGAGGAAACTGATGAGCCGCGAAGATTATGAGGAATACTTCATGTTGCCGGGCACATTGAAGAACCGTCTGGTAAGATACTTCAAGAGTAATGTCAGAACTGGTGATACGCTCGAGAAATTAAAGTGTCTGCTCACTGATCATCAGTTTGTTAACATCCGTGAGGCGGACAAACTGATTGATTGGGAACAAATGAAGACGATAAAAATAGGTAGATGCACAACCTGACACTGGAACTCCAGTGTCAGGTAAATACTTAGGCAAGTTTAGCATCGTTCTCAAAATAGTCGCGATATTTCTGGCATGAGAAACATGGACAGGGCTTGGTGACGCCGGGCAGTTGACTGGGTCGACTGCCGTCACGACTCAGCCAAGAACGAACGAGTTCGATTGGCATTCGCTGCTTCGGCAGTTCACAATGGCCCACAATCTCAGCATCGGGATAGTCCTTGCGGAGTTCCTTTAGCAGAGCGATGAGGGCGTGCTTCTGTTCCTCGGTGCGAGTATCGTCAGATTGCCCTTTCTCGTTCAGCCCGCCTTCGTAGCAGATGCCGATGGAGTGGGCGTTGTAGTGAAGGGCATGCATGCCAATCTCTTCTTCGGCACGAGTCTGATGAATCTGGCCGTCGCGCTCGATGTAGTAGTGATAACCGATGCCTTTGCCGTGGAAGCGTTTATTATGGCAATCACGGAGCATATCGACGGTGAAGCGCTGGTTGCAGCGCGTGGCACTGCAGTGAATGACAATCAGGTTTATTGTACGCATGACTGAACGGCCATTGTTCCAAGAACTGATGTGATGACTGTCGCAATGAATTTCACCACCTTTATCACGGTGGTCCAATTTACTTTAATCATTTTATTCACACAGGTTTAAAAAGTTATTTAATAGGTCACACAGATTTCACTGATTACACAGATATTATATTTCTTGCGAAATATTTATTTCCATCAGGTAACATCATGTATGACAATCTGTGTCATCCGTGTAATCTGTGTGACATAGATCTGCGAAATAATGACAGACAATGAATTGACATACCAGATACGAGGTGCCATCTTTGATGTGTACAATGAACTAGGTCCAGGATTGCTGGAGTCTGTTTACGAAGAGGCGCTTTGCTATGAATTACAACAGCGTGGCTTGTTAGTTGAGCGACAGTTGGAAGTGCCTGTTTTATATAAGGGCACATCATTAAAAACACCACTAAGGCTTGATGTCCTGGTTGAGAAGAAAATTGTCATTGAATTGAAGTCTGTAGAGGAGATGAAACCAGTCTTTGGCAAACAAGTTCTTACTTATCTCAGGCTAATGAACCTACATATAGGTCTTCTGGTCAATTTCTCATCTGACAACATCATGTACGGCATACAGAGAATCGTCAATTAGGATTATATATCTGTGCCATCTGTGTAATCTGTGTGACAAAGAATCAAAGATCTCAGTGAGAGATTGGAGCAGGAGTGCAGGACGCGTTCATGGCGGTGTTTGCTGCTGGATGAGAGGGAATTCTCCTGGTGGGCCATCGCTGATCTCCCCGGACACTCACTGCTTCAAATCATAGGTCAGAGATTAATCGCCGGTATCGGCGGGGTTGTCATCATCACCCCCACCGCCGGAGTCACCACCAGAGGCTGGCGTGGTGCTCTTGGTCTTCGAGACGGTGAGATCCTTGACATTCATGAACGAAGCCTTCTTCTTCAGCATCTTCGAAGAGAGGTTGTTTACATCCGTACGACTGGGAGCGAAACAGAGGTAGAGGCCCTGGATGTTGATACCAAGGTTGAAGTCCTCTTCCTCATCGGCACCGGTGCTCTTCACAGAGAGATAGAACGTGCCCAATTCACCGAACTGCACCTTCTTACCTTCGAGGAGTTGTTCGAGGATACAGTTCTGGAGTTTGTTGGCGACACCCAGGCAGACGTCTTCACCGAAGACGGAGTTGTGCTCACTCATGTGCTTGCAGAGTTCCTGATAGGACATGGTCTTACTGGAGACCACACGGCCATAGTACTTGCCGTAGGACTTAGAGTCCGTAATCTTGTTTTGGGATACTTTGATGAATACTGGCATAGTTTAAAATTGAAAATTAAAGATTGATAATTGAGAGTCGCGCGCTTGGCTCTTTTGACAGTACAAAGGTACGACATTTCTGAAAGGCCTTGTCCGTCTTTGACCTACTTTTCTAAAAAAGTCCCGCAGAAATTGCAGAAAGATTCTCCTCTGGGATATGATTTTATCTGTACGGGATATAATTATTTCTGCTGTTTCCGCCATTTCTGCGGGACATAACAATTCTCTGCGAGATCATGCTGATCCTGAAGGGAAGGGGGCAGGTCAATGCAGTAGTCCTTACAGATGTAACGGACGGCTTCAGGGGGTAGTTTCTGAGCCTTGGGAGAGATTCCCATGGCATCGAGGATGTGGCGACGCGTCGCGAGGTAACGACGAAAGGTACGTGGACTGACATCTGCCAGTCGAGCCAATGTGGCTTTGCTGATGAAACGATTCTTATCGTAGTAATTAATCATAATTCGGGTTGAATAGTGGCACTTTACGGGTCGGATGGAGGCTCTTTTCGGTCACACAGATAGCACAGATATCACAGATTTATTTCTCTAAGATGAAATCGAGAAGGTCGATGTGCCGCTCTTTCTGCGCCGCAGTGGCATGCTCCTCGAGGAGGTTGTCGACAGTGAGGTCGATATCATAGAGGTGACGGACACTATCGGCAAATTCGAGGAAGGAGACATAGATATCCATCTCGGGATCGGTTCGAGGGTAGAAGGTGACATGGTGGCCTTGCAGAGGCTCCAGTTGATCGGGTGTCATGTTGGCAGGGTAGGCGTAGGCCAGCCAGAGACTCTCAGGGAAGAGTTCACTCAGAATCACCGCCGTCCGCTCACTCTCCACAATCGAGATATTTTGTCCCGCAGAAATGGCAGAAATAGCAGAAAGATCCTCCCTCTGGGAGGTGATAAATGTTGCATCTGTTTGGGATTTAATAATTTCTGCTCTTTCTGCTCTTTCTGCGGGACATAAGAGAAGATGCAGGCCGAAGAGACAGTGCTTCACCTGGAACCACCGCATGAGTTCTGGCTCGCGGGTCCTGAGCAGTTGGGAGACCCAACTGTCACCTAGGTGACCATCGCGCACCTGCATCATCTCATCCATCATCCAGTAGATGCACTTGCCACTTCTGCTCTTGCCTAAGCGATAACGGTCTGCCGCATGACGCATCTGCCCCTCAGACAGCCAACCGTTGGCAACGACCTCCTGACACAGGTCGGAGTCGTAGGCCACCTGGATCATCGGGCGGCGGGCTGTCTTCTGGTGGAAGTCCCGGAAAGAGGGTGTCAGGATGTCGTTGAGTTTCAATTTATATTTAAATTAAATTATAATTAAGCCCCTTATAGGGGCTAATAATTAAATTAATAATTAATTAAAAGAGCGTGACGTCTCCGAGCAGTTCGAGCCAGGTGGCACCCGTTTCGGGATGTACCTTCTTGCGCACGATACCGTGTTCGATGGCCTGGTCGAGGTAGGCATAGTAGGCCTTGGCATCAATTACCCCGCATTTTTTCAGGGCAATGGCCATCACCTCGCCGAAAGGCCGCTGATTACGACCTTCCATCGCGGTGGAGAATAGTTTCTGAAGACTCTGCCAGCGGCCCTGGGCATCGCGAGGCTGTTCGGTATAGTCGCTGACATCCTGAGGCAATCCCTCCTTGTTGATGCGATAGGAGAAACAGTGCTTCATCTTCTGTTTGCGGGAGAAGGTGTGGGTCACCTTGAAAGTGTTGCTATCCTTGGCCATCTCGCACTGGAACACCTCGAAGGCCTTGTTGGTCAACTCCGTTCCGATGGAACCGCGCATATTTCTGTCCTGCTCGGCCTTGTTCTGGTGGAGCACACAGACGATACAGCAGTTCGTGTCTTGGGCCAGGGCCATCAGTTTCTCCATGAGGAGTGTGGCCTGCACGGCATCGTTGATGTCGGTCATGAGGTCTTTGATACCGTCGATGATACAGATGTCTGGGCGAATGGCTCTGATGGCCACATCCACCATCTTGCCCCGCTTCTCGAACCCCAGCCCCCGCAGATTAAACGCATAAAGCATCTCGTTGTAATCTTGTCCCGCAGGATAATAATTTTCTGCTTTTTCTGCTCTTTCTGCGGGACTAATTCTTGCGAGGGGCAGGATCCGCTCCCTGAGGATTTCCTGCGTGCTCTGCTGACTCTGCTCAGTATCAATCCACAAAACCCGTAAGGGTTTCATATCTGTGTTATCTGTGCTATCTGTGTGACCATATCTCTCCAAGGCCAGTGCCTTCTCTGTGAGACACGCTGCCATGAGGATGGAGAGAAAGAACGTCTTTCCGCTCTTTGCCTTACCGCAGTCGGCCACCAGTTCCCCCCGATAGAAACACGGCACATCGAACATCCTGAACAGTGGCTGCATCGGGGGCAGTTCCGTCTCCGGCGTGATGCGCTCAAGGAATAAGGCATCAATCTCCTGCTGAGTCGGTGCTTTTGGCTCTGCAGGGGTGACAGCCTGCCTGCGTCGAGACAGACTGTCACTCACCAAGTTAAGGGCTTCGTTGTTCATACGAATGGTTCATCGTTGAAGTCATACCCATGTTTGTCGGCCATCAACCAGATCTCATCGAACAGTTCTGCCCCGATGGCAGCAAAATCCTCCCGATCCGTCCACATGGCGGTGTTGTAGAGCAGACGTACCAAAATATGGAATCGCAATAATCGGAAGAACTTGCGGGTGAAGTACTTACGGTTGATTCTCGACTCGTCACTGATGTGACTCTTTTTGCCGGTCTTGTTGATCGTGTCAATCAAAATGCCAGCCAGTTTGCTTGTTAATTTGTCTCTAAGCATTTATTAAAATAATTAAGTTAGACGCGACAAAAGTACCCAAATCACAGAATCACCTGTGACGGCTTTCGTCACAGAATTGTCGGGAAAAATGAATAATTGTTGTGTGATTATGATTTATTAAGAAAAGAAAGGTATGTATAAGCACTTTTTCAAACGTTTTTTCGACTTCTGGATATCACTCATTGCGTTAATCTGCATTAGTCCCATCTTGTTGGCTGTGACCATCTGGTTGCATTTTGCTAACAAGGGGGCAGGGGCATTCTTTACACAGGATAGGCCTGGTAAGGATGGCAAGATATTCAAGGTCATCAAGTTTAAGTCGATGACTGACGAAAGGGATGAGAATGGTAAGTTGTTACCTGATAAAGACCGTATTACGACTGTTGGGAAGATTGTTCGTAAAACGTCACTGGATGAACTGCCACAGTTGATAAATGTGCTAAAAGGAGATATGGCCTTAATTGGGCCTCGTCCATTGCTCGTGGAGTATCTGCCATATTATACGGAACGAGAGAAATTGAGACATACGGTAAGACCTGGTATTAGCGGGTGGGCACAGGTAAATGGACGGAATAATGCCGGATGGAACAAAAAACTGGAGTACGATGCATACTATGTGGAACATCTGTCTCTGTGGATGGACTGCCGTGTGATATTGATGACGGTGAAGAATGTTCTCACGGGAAAGGATGTGAACGTAGTACCAAGTGCTAAGGGCTGTAAGTTGAACGATGAAAGAAAAGACTGGAAAGTATGATGAAAATAAGAAGACTTGAAGAAAGAGACTTGGATACCCGAGTGGAATGGATGAATAGTCCTGCGATTTATGAGAGTATGCACTATGAAGTGCCAATAACAATTGAGAAAACCATTGTATGGTTTCGTGGAAATATTGGCTCAAAAAAAAGGGCTGACCTCGTGCTAGAAGATGATGGTGAGATAGTTGCTTTTTGTGGTATTACCGGAATTGACCCAAAGTCGTTGAAAGGGGAGATTTATACGTTTGTAAATCCTTTTAAAAAGCATAAAGGCATAGGAACTCAAGCAAAATCGATGATGGCAGATTATGCATTCAACGTTCTTAAACTCAACAAGTTGTTTAGTATCACAAATGAAGATAATATCCCATCTATCAAGATTAACGAGAAATTGGGTTTTGTGAATGAGGGCCGACTCAGAAAAGAATATTTGACATCTGAGGGCGTCTTAATGGATCGATTGTATTTTGGACTCCTAAAAGAAGATTGGGAGAAAAATCAGATTGTATAATCGGTTGTTGACTGAAGAAACTACAATGGATAATCGAGATGGCGCAAATTAATTATCAACTGCTGAAGGAACTTGATGCACGATATGGTACACCATTCTACATCATGAATCCTGATAAGTACCGTTATAATATTAATGGCTTTGTTAATGCTTTCAAAAGGAAGTATGATAAGGTCGTTGCCGGATATTCTTTCAAGACCAATTACGTACCAGCCCTTTGCAATATAGCAAAGAAGGAAGGGTGCTTCGCTGAGGTGGTGTCTGAAATGGAATATGCCCTGGCTCAAAAAAATGGATTCACAAATATCATCTTTAATGGACCTATTAAACGCCCTGCTATTTTGCAGCAAGCAATAGAGGATGGAGCAATTGTTAATCTTGATAGTGAATATGAAGTAGATTTTATTTGCCGGTATAAGCAAACCAATCCTCATAAGGATGTCAAGGTTGGTATGAGGATTAATATCAATCTTACTGACGAAAAAGGTGAAAGTACGATTCAGTGTGGTTTGAGATTTGGCCGTTTCGGATTTCCTGATGAAATTTTAGGGAAGAATATAGAAACGCTGTGCGCTGCAGGTGTCAAGATAATCTCTCTACATGGACATACGTCCACATCGGACAGGGCGGTGCTGAATTACAAGATTATCACGCAGCATATGCTTGCTGTGTGTGAGAGGTTTCAGTTGAATGATTTGGAATACTTTGACATTGGCGGTGGCTTTTTTGGGGCTGCTCCTGAGGGAATGGATTTGGCCGGAAAGCCTCAGTATGAAGACTATGCTGATTGCGTGTTAGACGAAACCTTGACTAATGAGTGGTTTATGAAACAACAACCTACTATTGTCATAGAACCAGGCTCTTCGGTCGTGTCAAATGTGTTTACATATTATACAAAAGTCTATCAGAACAAGAAAGTTGGTAAGGTGAATTTTGTTATGGTTGACGGAACGGTATTCGATGTGAAGCCTACAATGCATTCCAATAATCTGCCGCATGAGGTATATAGAGCAAACAATAATAATGAATTATATGTTTGTGATGTGGTTGGTTCTACATGCATGGAAAAAGATATTATGCTCAAAGAGGTTGAACTACCTAAAATGTCGCCGGGCGACTATATTCAATTTAGAGGCGTTGGGGCATACACCATTTGCATGACGCCCACATTCATCAACTATCTTGAACCCATCTTGATGGAAGAGAATGACAACTTGATTGAGATAAGAAGAAGACAAACAATAGATGATATAATCCAGATATATAAGTGCTATTAAATGAATATATTATTTACTTGCGCAGGCAGACGCACATATTTGCTAAAATATTTCAAGGAGAATCTTTCTGAGGGTGATAAAGTGGTGGCAACTGATATGCAGTTGTCAGCACCGGCATTACAGGCTGCTGATGTGAAGATACAGGTACCTGCGGTTTATGATCCTAAGTATATTGACATTACGCTTGACATCTGCAAGGCTCGGAAAATCGATGTACTGATTTGCCTAAATGATCTTGAACTCCCGATTCTTGCGGAGAATAAGACAAGGTTTGAGGAATTGGGCGTGAAGGTGATAGTGTCTGACCCTGCAGTCATTGACATTGCTTTCGATAAGTATAAGACTGCCCAGTGGGTTGAATCACTGGGATTGAATGTCCCCAAAACATATGTCCGTTTAGAAGATGCTAAAAAGGCATTAACTTCTGGAGAGATTGCATTCCCATTGTTTATGAAACCTCGATGGGGTAGCGGTTCCATCGGACTGGAGACTATCGACGATATGGAGGAACTCGATATCTACTATCGTCTGCTGATGAAGAAGATTAAGAAGACAATTCTGGCTACGGCCTCTGTTGGTGATGAATATATCATGATCCAGGAAAAACTGACGGGAAAGGAATTTGGATTGGATGTCATGAATGATCTTGAGGGTAATCATGTGGCTGTTTCAGTGAAACAGAAACTGGCTATGCGAGCGGGAGAAACGGATATAGCAATCACTGTGGATCTGCCAGAAATCAGAGAGATGGGAGCCATAATTGGCCGAAACTTGCATCATATCGGAAATCTTGATGTCGATATTATGCAGAGGGCAAACGGAGATTATTGCGTTCTTGAGTTGAATCCTCGTTTTGGTGGAGGTTTCCCATTTTCGTATGAGGCTGGTGTTAATCTGCCATTGGCGATCATCAAATGGCTTCGTGGCGAGAATATATCACCCAATATGCTTCAGCCGGAATATGGCAGAATGTTCGCAAAGAATGATTATCTGATGGAGATTAAGTAGGTTAACACAATTGTTAAGGTTCTGTGGGTTGTGATTCCATGAAGGAATTGTTTTATCAGTATATTGTATCCTTGTTTCAAGGGGTTCCTGTATGGGTGTATGAGGGCTTGTTGTCCGTCTTTTGTGTAGGGGCGGTGCTCATTGTCGCCATAAAGGGACTGAGGAAGGGAGGGCAGTATGCCTCGGCACTCCTGTTGATAGAATATGTGTTCCTGCTCTATGGGGCGACAGTAATCTTTAGAACGGCATCGGAGATAGTGGAGTATAATTTCCATCCATTCTGGAGTTATGCTGCTATTCAGCAGGGGAGAGCATTCCTGGTGCCTGAAAATATCATGAACGTAATCGTGTTCATGCCGGTAGGGACACTGCTGGCAATCGCCAGTTTTATTCTCAATTGGATTACGTAAATACGGGGGTATCACTAATTAATGTGAAGTATTGGCGTGATAAAAGGTGTATTGATGATTTCCGCACTATCATTCAAAATTATGGTGATATTCTTAACTGGTATGATCAGGATGTGCTTAAATTACGCATCGTTAACTTTGTTGCTGCTTTGTTGAGGAAATTGAAGTTGAAATCCCCAAACACGACATATGCTTTTATGGACATTGCCCCTCTCAACTAAGGGATGGAGGCTCTGATTGATGGTTTGACAAATGTGATATTGAATACGATTAATTGAAAGGATTAATAAAATGATAGATATTGCCATTTTTGGTGCAGGGGGCTTCGGAAAAGAAGTTGCCTGCCTCATAAATAGGATCAATGAGAAAGAACCGACATGGAATCTGGTTGGGTTCTTCGATGATAATCCCGCATTAAAAGGGATGATGATCTCTCATTTTGCTCCTTGCTTGGGTGGTATAGATGAATTAAATGCTTATCAAGAAGAACTATTCCTGGTAATTGCGATAGCAAATCCGAAAATAGTGAAAACGGTGGTCGGGAAAATAAATAATCCGTTGATTACCTTTCCAAATCTGATTCATCCTTCTTTCGTTGTTTCTGATCCTGAAACGTTTGAAATAGGACGTGGCAATATCATTCAGGCTAATTGTTCTGTTTCTGTGGATGTGAAAATAGGTGATTTTAATATACTGAATGGGTCGGTTGTTCTTGGTCATGATGTGAATATGGGCTCTTTCAATACTCTGATGCCGGCTGTCAGGATCTCTGGCGGAGTAACCATAAACGATGAGAATTTCTTCGGGGTAAGTTCTATTGTTTTGCAACAGATTACGGTAGGAAACCATGTAAGATTAGGGGCAGGTAGCGTGTTGATGACAAAACCTAAGGATGGGAATCTTTATATGGGAAATCCTGCCAAAAAAACAGAATTTTAGTTGACAACTCAACAAACACAATAATATAAATAATGAAGACATTAAACGAATTTGTGGCTCTATGTGCGGAACTGTTTTATGATACAGATGCTAGTGAGATAACGGCAACGACGGCCTTTCATGATTTGGATGAATGGTCATCGCTCGTCGGCCTATCGCTCATAGGTATGGTGGCAGAGGAATTCAATGTTGGCCTTAAAGGTAATGACATTAAAGACTCTGTGACCATTGAGGATTTGTATAACCGTGTTATCTCAAAACTCTAATGGCTTTTCTCGATTTTAAAAATGTTAGGATTGCCGGTATAAGTGCCGGTGTCCCTAAACACAGGGTTTGTAACCTTGACATCAAGGATATCTCGGCCGACTATGATGCTGCTACCTTTGTAGAGACGACTGGCGTGCTGGAGCGCAGAGTAAATGAACAACTGACGACGTCTGATCTATGTGTTCCTGCTGCAGAGAGCCTTCTGGCTGATCTGGGGTGGGACAAATCAGAAGTGGAAGGGCTGATTTTTGTGTCCCAAACGACCGATTATTACCTGCCGGCTACAGCATGTATTGTTCAGAATAGATTGGGATTGAGCAAGGAGTGCTATGCTGAAGATATTGTCCTTGGTTGTTCTGGCTGGGTATATGGACTCAGTTCTCTCGTAGCCCTGATGGCTCATGGCGGTATCAAAAAAGCCCTTTTGATGGTAGGCGATGCAAAACGTCGTGTGCGTCTGAATGATCCTTTGTTTGGATTCGCAGGTACTGTGACAGCCTTGGAATATCAGGAAAATGCTCCAGGTTTCAGATTCCATTTCGGTACGGATGGAAGTGGCTTCGATGCAATTATCATCCCTGACGGCGGTTCGCGAAATCAGGTGACAACAGACTCTTTCAAAGAGGAAGTTATCGATGGCAGAGTTTATAACCGTCTGGAAACCCGTATGAAAGGAATGGATGTCTTTTCGTTTGGTATCATGACAGCGCCAGAGTCCATCAAGAAACTATCAGGATACTTCGGCTTTGACTATCAGGATGCCGACTACCTGGTGCTCCATCAGGCTAATCTGAAAATGAACGACATGATTGTTCGGCGACTGAAGATAAATCCGGAGAAAGTGCCGTCGTGTATGTGTCATTTTGGAAATACGTCATCGGCTTCCATTCCTTTGACAATCGTTACCCAATTGAAGGGTAAAGTTGAAACCAAACTAACCAAATTCATCTGTTGTGGTTTCGGCGTGGGATTGTCATGGGGCTCTGTGGCATTTGAATCAGATCATATGGTCATTTCGGATCTTGTGGAAGTGGAATCGGATGGAGCAGATAAGAAATATGTTGTATAATCCATTTTCATTAAAGGGCAAGACTATTCTGATAACCGGTGCTTCATCGGGTATTGGACGGGCTTGTGCTATTGAGGCTTCCAGACTGGGCTCTAACGTGATTGCCTGCGGAAGAAACAAAGAGCGCCTGGAACAGACCATGGAACGCCTTGAGGGAGATAATAATGCTGTTTTTGAAGGCGACTTGCTTGACCAGGAAACAATAGAAAGACTTGTCTGTGAGGTGCCTGAGATAGATGGCATTGTTATGTCTGCAGGAAAAGGACTTACAATGCCATTCCTGTTCTGTACTAGGGAAATGTATGATGACATTTTTAATCTCAATTTCTTTTCGCCGATAGAACTATTGAGGCTGTTGTCCAAAAAGAGAAAAATCAATAAGGGTGGTTCTGTGGTCATGATTGTTTCAATAGCAGGTATTGGAAGACACTCTGTTGGGAATTCTGTTTATGGTTCGGCCAAGGCAGCCCTGCAGTCGATGGTGCGGTATACAGCATTAGAGTTGGCACCCCAGAAGATCAGGGTGAATGGCATTTGTCCAGGAATGGTTCAGACGCCTTTGATACAATATGGTACGTTGACAGAGGAACAACTAAAGCAGGATATGGCAACCTATCCATTAAAAAGATATGGCGAGCCTGAAGATATTGCGCATGGGGTGGCCTATCTGCTTTCAGATGCTTCGTCATGGGTAACAGGAACGTCGCTGGTTATTGATGGCGGCATCTCTGCAAGGTAAATGATCATTAATCTACACAAGAATGAATATACTATCAGAAACAAAAGAAATCATAGCCTCTGTTCTTAAAATGCCTGTAGAACAGTTAAATGAAACGGATGAGATGACGGATGTTAAGGGATGGGATTCAATACGCAATGTGATGATTCTCTCAAAAATCGAAGAACATTTTGATATCACGTTCCCTTCGGATGATATCTTTGACCTCACTTCTGTCAAGGCCATTGTTGAAGAGATTCAAAAAATAATAGAACATAACTAAATGAATAAAAGGAATCTGTTTAAACTCGTCTTGCGTCAATTATATTGCTTTTTTTTCGCAGATCGAATCAATGGGAAATATACGCAGGTGAAGGCGAAAAACCATAGGGTCAACCTTTTTGATTTTCGTCCGGATTTAGAGGGTGTAGACTGCATGAATCATAGTCGATACAATCTGGGAGACTATTTGGGATTTGTCGTTGCTGAATTCATGCTTGAGAAAAAGGGGCTGACCTTAGATTCGTGGGTGCCGAAGAAAAGACACATGAACTCTGTGGGGGCCACCATTTTTTCATCTTACCAAACAACCACCATTTGGGGAAGCGGCGTTCATCATGCCAAGGGAATTTTCTTGAAACAATTACATTATTATCCGCTACGGAGGCTCGACATCCGCTCAGTTCGAGGACCACTCTCAAGAGAGGTGCTGTTGAAAATGGGGCATCGGTGTCCGGAGGTTTATGGCGATCCGGCTGTGTTAATGCCTTTGATTTATCAGCCTCATGTGGAAAAGACTAACGAGGTATTGGTTATTGCACAGATCAGGACAGAAGTGAAATTCAGAGAAGAGCATCCTGGCCTGAATATGGTATCTATGAATACCAATGATTACAAATCGGTGATAGATGCAATTGCTTCAAGTAAGAAGGTCATTTCGAGTTCCTTACATGGTATCATCTTAGCCGAAGCCTATGGCGTTCCTGCTGTGATGTTTCGTAGTTTCGCTAAGAATGTGGACTTCAAATATCATGATTATTATACCAGTACGGGGCGCTATGATGTTCATCTGGCTGATACCTTTGAGGAAGCCTGTCAGATGGAACCACAGCCATTGCCCGATATTAAACCACTTCAGGAAGCGGCGATGGCATCATTTCCATACGATCTGTGGGGAAAATAGTTTGAGACAGATTCATGTATCAGTATAGTCCTTTGCTTCAGGCTGTCTTTCAGGCATGTGACAGGCATCCGGAGAAAATTGCCATAATTGCAGGAAAAGAGGAAGTGACCTATGCCCGCTTATGCTACCTTATTAAAAAAGCGGCATCTTTGATTCTTTCTAAAGGATTCAAGGCTGGGGACATTATACAACTGGCTGCTGTCAAGGAACTCCATTTCGTCTATATGGTTCTTGGCGCCCAACTCGTTGGCGTGATTGTCGAGATGATCAATCCGGTGTCGGACGATGAGCATTTTCACTATCTCCCAAGTGAGATTGAAGATGCTTCACCTCTTGAAGAAGAGCCTGTCGGACTGAAAAAGACGGATGTCATAGAGATTATTCATACCACGGGAACGACTGCAAAACCAAAACTGGTATGCCTTTCTCACTTTAATGTTTACTGGGCCGCTAAGTATACAAGTGATGCTGTACAGAATGATGAGGAGGATGTGGAAGTGGTAGCGATGCCTCTTTGTCACGGATTTGGTATCAGACGTCTTTATCTGACATTGATGAACGGGGCAACAGTCGTGTTGTTGCCAAATCTTGCGAATGTCAGGTTGTTGCTCGAAACAATAGAGAAATACAAAGTCACGACCTTTGGAATGGCTCCTGCTGCTTGGCTATATATCCGGAAAATCAGTGGAACTCGTATTTCCGTGTACGCCAACCAGTTACGACATGTTGAATTCGGTACGTCAGCAATGTCGATGGCAATGAAGAAAGAGTTGCTGAATATGCTGCCGAACACCCGTATCTGTCATAATTATGGTCTGACGGAGTCAAACAGATCCACCTCACTGGAGTTGCATGATATTGCGCACCTTGACTCCATTGGCATACCGATAGCCGATACTGTGCAGGTCAAGGCGATTGAGGGCGAAATCTGTGTGCGTGGCCATCAGACCATGGCGGGATATTTGAATCCAGAGGATAATAAGGATGCCTTTGTCGATGGATTTGTCAGGACTGGCGACTGTGGATATGTATCTGATGATGGGTATGTATACTTGACGGGACGAGCCAAAGAGATGATCAATGTCGGAGGCGAGAAAGTCAGTCCTGTCGAGGTGGAGGATGCCATCTGCAGTTTAGGGGTGGGTGACTGTGTCTGTGTGAGTTGTCCTCATGAGATGTTAGGCGAAACGGTTAAGGCTTTTATCCTGAAAAATTCTACAAATCTGACTTTTGAGCAGATTGACGAGCGTATGAGAGCATTATGTCCTCCCTATAAATGTCCGATGTATTACGAGTGGATAGACGAGATACCTGTTAACAGTTTAGGAAAAAAGCAAAGGCGAGCATTAATAGAAAAATGAAATTATATCGAATATTTTTTAAGCGTTTCTTTGACTTTGGGATATCACTGTTGTCCCTTATCGGGTTATCGCCGGTATTGTTGGTTGTGACCATTTTGCTGCATTTTGCTAATAAGGGGGCAGGGGCTTACTTTACTCAGGACAGACCTGGTAAGTATGGTAAGATATTCAAGGTCATCAAGTTCAAGACTATGACCGATGAGCGGGATGAGAACGGCGAGTTGCTGCCCGATGAGGCTCGTCTGACGAAGGTTGGTAGGTTTGTTCGGTCAACATCGATTGACGAGTTGCCACAGTTGATCAATGTGCTGAAGGGTGATATGTCTTTGATTGACCGAGACCGTTGCTTGTGCAGTACCTGCCGCTTTATAGTAAAGAACAGGCCCGTCGTCATGAGGTGCGTCTTGGTATATCCGGCTGGGCACAGTGTCATGGTCGCAATGCCATCGGTTGGACGGAGAGGAGAAGTTCAAACTTGATGTGTGGTATGTGGATCATGTGTCGCTGATGACGGATCTGAAGGTGCTTTTTATCACCTTCCTGAAGGTCCTGAAGCGTGCAGACATCAACCAGTCCGGTCAGGCAACCATGGAAGCATTTAATGGGTATAATTGAGGATTAATCCCGATGATTCGTATATACTGCTTTTACCCCGCCCTGGATACTAATGATCGTTGATACGGAGTTACTTGACCGGCTCTTTGAGCAGGCGGCTGATAATCCTCGGAAGAGGATGAACTATGATATGCGCACATCGCCGGAAGATGGAAGCCAGCGTATGCTGAACGCGTTGCTGCCAGGGACAGAGGTAGCAGTGCATCATCACCCGAATAGTGACGAGACGATCATTGCGATAACGGGTCGTTTGGACGTAATACTGATGGATGGCCACAATTGGGAAATGGAGCGGTTTCATCTTTGTCCTGCGGAAGGGCGGTTTGGATGCCAAGTGCCCCAAGGTGTATGGCATACCGTGGATGTAATCGAGCCGTCAGTGATATTCGAGGCCAAGGACGGTAAGTATGGTGAAGATGGGAGCGAGACGTACTCAAGCCCTTCGGAATGAGTGCACGACTCCGAGCGTTGAGGTATGAAGTGAAGTAAGAGATACGGTAACCGATGTCGTATTTCGTTTGAAAACTTTTATGGAAACTACGGCTGGATTGTGGAATTTGTGACGAGTATGACTGATAAGTTTTCGTTGGAGTTTTATCAGTAGATTGTGGGGATGAAGATGACGTGGGAAAATGAAACGGAATTGAAAGATATAAAGATGGTAATAAAGGCATTTTCCCAATAGTGCAGGGGCGTAGGGTACTATAGCTAAAATTAATAAATCAAGTATAATATAAGTATTATGGCATTATCATTAAGAGCAGAGCAAAAAAGTATCAACTCCATTTACGCAGGAGGAGATGAGGTATATGTTATACCCAATTACCAGCGCCCTTACTCATGGGGTAAGGACGTTTGTTATCAGTTATTTAGTGACATAACAGATGCTTTTTTGAACAAGGATGATTATTTTATAGGTAATATTGTCATGGCTAAAGGTATGGATGACAAAAAGAGACCTAATGTTGTAGATGGACAACAACGTTTAATTACGTTATGGTTATTTATGAAGGTTTTGACTTTAATGCATCCAGATAAAAGTCGATTACAAAGGACCTTGGTTGTGCAGTCACTGCTTAGTGACGAAGATGAACCACGCATCAACTCCCTGGTTTATGAGCATAAGGATCAGGATAATATTGTTACAGTCCTCGGTTATACTCTTGATGACTTCAATTTACAATATGATGCGTTAGCAGATTCGAAAGGAAATATCAGGGTAGGCGTATGTAGTCGTATCGAGGCTAATGCACTATATATTTACAAGTGGATAAGTGAGTTTTATGAGCAGCTGTCAGACAACTCAAAACAGGAAGCGTTCCTCAAATTCTTCCTTGAGCATGTTTTTTTACTGCCTATTGAGTTGGAAAGTGAGACACTTACAGATGCGGCATCGAGGGCTTTGACCATTTTTGAGACCATCAATAACCGTGGTCAGTCATTGGAGGATTCAGATATCTTTAAGGCGAGGCTCTATGAACAGGCGCAAAAGGCGCATAAGGAAAAAGATTTTATCAGTCAATGGTTGGAATTTACCAATGCCTGCCAAGATATGAAGATGACAGTGGATGATCTTTTTCGATATTATTATCATATTTTGCGCGGTAAGGACGGACAAACGAGTAATGAGTCTGGACTTCGTGAATATTTCACTGGAACAGCCAATTCTGCTTTAAGCATTAGAACGTATGATGATATTATCGAGGATTTGAACAATATTATCTATTTCATTTCATGGATGCAGTCCCAGAAGAATGAAGAATCACCCTATGGCCGTTGGTTACAAGTACTGGATTTATATACAAACCAATATCCTAAATATGCACTTGTGAATTACTTATACTATTATGGGGTAGATAATAATTCTGACAATTTGCTTTCCTTTATTAAAATGTTGGTAAGGTATTATTATTATCGCGGCGCAACTCTACAGGTAAAGTATGAAACATATCGTATTAATAAGATGATTGCCATTGAAGAGAAAGTTCCGACCTATGACTGTAGTGATTTTGACCCTGCCACATTGGAGCATATTGGACTTTTGCGAAATGGCTTTGCGTTATTAGCTCATTATCTTCAGAATCCAGATTCATTCATAGAGAACGTGTTCTTTGATCGAGCTATATATGAACGGGAATTTTATCTCCTACCAGCAAACTGGCATAGCGTTGACTATGAGAATGTGAGAAATAACATCGCAAACATAATGGCACTTGACTTGCCCAAACGTAATTTCCGCTCTTTGCTGCAAAAAGGAGTCTATTATTCCACTTCCCAAATACCTGCTGTTCGCCAAGTCTTTGATACAACAGGGACTGTGTACTTAATGACCTTCAAAAAAAGGGAATCAGAACTTAAGAAAATTCTTTACTCGTTTTTCCGGCAGAAATAGGTATGCAAAACCTGACAATAGAGAATTTTAAAGCATTTCATCAGCATTTGGAGCTTAATAGCCCCAACAAGGAGAATGTGCTTATATATGGCGAGAATGGTTCTGGAAAAACTTCTTTATTTGAAGCTTTCCGGCTCTATTACTTCAAGGATAAGATTTTTAAAGAGAGAATTCCGGCCAATGTCGTAATCGACAGAGCTGATGCAGAAGATGCGGTTGTGAAGTCATTTGGGTATGACAGGACAAATAGTCCTATAGTTTTGAGTGTTGATGGTATCTCTTATACAGGGTATACTCCTGCATCAGATAATCAGGTGTTTTTAATCTCATATGCAGATTTGCATTATCAGAATGAGGAGGATGATTATATCTGTATCAAAAAGATGGTAGAGAAAGCCTATTTTAAGTTAGAGGCAGGACTTGATAATTGGTTTGATACGGAAATGGAACAGGTTATAGTGGATAATACAAACAAAATATTAGAGGATGTTTTCTATTTGGACGGTTATAAATTGACTGTAAGCCAAACTGGAGATGAAGTCTGTACACTGGAAAGAACTGGTAAGATTCAGAATAAGAAGACTTATTTGGCTCGTTATTTCAATGAAGCAATACTACATTTAGTGCGTTTTGTAGTTCTAATGGAAAGCATCGCCTTTGTTTGTAACAGACAGAAGGATGCCTTGGTAGTATTAGATGATTGCTTTAATAGCCTGGATGCATCTAACAGAACCTTTATGATGCGCTATTTCCTAAAAGTGACAACTGGGATGCAAAAGATTGTACTGACTCATAATCTTAGCTACTATAATCTGATGAGCCACATTCTCACTACGGAATATGACGATGAGGCGTGGCTGAAAAATATCTTATGTGTTGTGGATGGAAACTATGTGATAAAACCAGAAAGTGTTACAGGAGGTGTTGATGATATAATAACCAAACGGCAGGCCGGGTATTATGCTAATTCTACACAACTTGGTAACGCTATACGCCAGGAATTTGAAGTGTTAATATACAGACTGTCGATGCTGTGTAATATCGGAGTTATGGCAGAAAGCAGTCATTTGTTGGATTTGATGTGTAGCCCTAATATGAGTGTATATTTTTCGACGGATGCTAATATGAGGGGGAAGACTGCAGAGATGCTTGTTGATGAGATATATAGTAATGTAACGAATGGTAATTATTTTAATCTTCAAAAGCGGTTAAAGGAAAAGATTGAGGATTTCCGAGCAAATAATTTTCTGGCTCCGTTGATACCAATATTGGTAGAGTTGCGGTTGCTTCAAAAAGTGGCACTTCATCAGGCCTCACATGGCCACACTGGGCTCCCGCCAGTTCAATCGAAAGAGTTTGATGTGAGCCTTGCATTGCTAAAAAAAATAGAAGTAGCTATTAGTTCGATAAGGAGAACGGATTTGAGTACGGTGTAAAGGACATGGCGTGGTTATGAGATAAAGAGAAAGTCGGGAAAATATGGTGCCTAGGTCATATGATAAACCCGTGAGGTCTTCCACAAGGACAATCAGGGCTGTTATTGCTGGAAACATAGTATAAAATTTATTATTATAAAGCAAAGGCATGTGAACTGACAATATTGACGTATTGTGTATATAATGGAATAATACCTCTTTTGAGACCTTTAGAACAAGTGGTAAAACCGAGCTTTTTTAAAAGAATGAGACGGTATACAGTTCAAAAGATTTTCTAGAGCCTTTGTTTCTTGCGCCTCGTTGCTAGCAAGCGAGCAGAGCCCGAGCGTTTGACCAAGGCTGAAGGGCTCCCGAAGAATATCTCAACAGAGAACTTCTGCACAAAGAACACCCTAAAATGGTAGTTTCACAGCCAGAATGTCACAATTGACAGTTTACTTATGACATTGTGTTTGTTTAGAAAATTGTATGGGGATTACTATTATTTCGAAAAAGGCAGAACTGATTCGGGAAATGTAATTTTATATCTCTATTCAAGAAAAAGAGAGTTTTTTTTGGATGTATACAAAGAAATATGTATTTTTGCAGGCATAATTGGAAAACTTAAATAAAATAGGCTAAGAAATGACTATCAAAAGTATACGTATAGAGAATTTCAGATGCTTCACTGAATTCGCCATCAATTTTGCTCCAAAGGTCTCCGTTATCATAGGAAGGAATGGCGCAGGAAAGTCATCGCTCCTCAAAGCAATGCTTTATGCGCTTGGCTTTGTTTTTTCTAAAGAGGAAACTCTGGGGCAAGAGTTGTTGGTTGCAGGAAACTATGATGTTGAGATGGAACCCATTAAGAAAAATGAGTTCTATATGAAACAATTTAATGGTATCCCTGCTAGTATAACTAATATTCATTCAGAAGGTGAGTATATGGGGGCTCATCTCATTTGGGACATAGCGCAGAAAAACTTTGAAGGGGAAAAACCTGATGTCAATAAGTATATTCAGGCTTATAAGTTGTTCATGGATACGTTTAAGAAAACTGACGTGTTGCCTGTATTCGCTTTCTTTTCTGACTCATTTCCACACAAAGTGGGTGGAATGTCGGACTTTGCTAAAGAGCAGGTGGCAAACGATGGCAGTGTGGTACGTACATTTGGTTATGAACAATGGGATGGCGATACAACTAATTTGAATATTTGGTTAAATCGACTGATTAATGCCATTATTCGTAATACTCAGTTAAATAATGAGGATGAGTATTCAAGGATTGAGGCTGCTTATGTTACACAGAAGTTGATGGACTTTTCAAAGCCAATCCATGAGGATTGTGATGATTCTTTTGTTATAAAAACGGCTTTCTTTAAAATTACGGATAATAAAGAATTGGAGTTATGGCTGAGAATGAAAAACGATAATGATATTCTCTTTCAAAATCTTCCAGCTGGTTATTTGAGGCTTTACTCGATAGTTTTGGATATTGGCTATCGTCATTGGATATTGAACCATAATGCTGAGATAGAGCCCGAAGGAATTGTGATGATTGATGAAGTAGATTTACATCTACATCCATCTTTGGCTGTTGAGGCAGTTGAGAGACTTGAACGGACATTCCCTAAAATCCAGTTTGTTTTGACAACTCATTCGCCTTTGGTCGTTTCAAATATAAAGACTAATACTGGTGATAATAAGATTTTTAGGATGGTCAAAGACGAGAGTAAACCTCATGAGGTGCCTGATGTTTATGGCATAGACTACAATACTGCCCTTCATTCTGTGATGGAGAGTAGTTATAATAACGAGGTGATAGAATTTCTGCGTTCTTCTATACTCAGATCTATGCGTCGGGGTAAGCCTGATTTAGTTGAGGCTAAAAAAGAAGAATTACGTCAAATGGTCACCGCCGAAAGGTTTGGGAAGATTATGGCAGATATTCAGAAATCTTATCATGATAATCTCTGATGCGTTTGATAAATAAGCGAAATAGAAAGAACCGCAAACATGGTCATGCCATTGTTAATAAGTTCTTGCGTCGGGGATGGGATAAGACCTTGGGGCGATATGTTAATTGTTGCTATTCTGATTTCCAAAATGAGGGTAAAATAACTCATCTTTTATTGCGTGAGCAAGGTTTTACGTGTTGTTATTGTATGAGGGCGATATCATATAAGAGTCACACAACAATTGAACATATTTTACCACGTAGGACGAAAAAAGATGATAGTAATACCATAACTCATTATTTAAATTATGCTCGTTTTATGAAGCGGTATGTGAAGTGGACAGAAGAACCTCCACGATATCGAGTGAAGGTGCCACCATATCCTCATTACTGTGCATACGAGAACCTTGTCGCATCATGTGATGGGAGCATTTATGACCTTCGTAATCCGGATTATCGGTATCCGCGCAAACTTCACAACTCTTGTAACAACTTCAGAAAGAATGAAGAGATTATCCCTATGTTTTTCATGAAAGGTATTAATCGGTTATTAGTTTATGAACGGGATGGCGAACTCTCGTATGATGATAAATTTAGGCATACGGTAAAAGCAATAAATTTAGAGTATGATACATTGAAACTTATGAGAAGAGCATGGGCTAAGGTGTCGGATTGGTATTCTGTAGAGGATGTTAGAAAAGCTATGACTGACGAAGAATTAAGGAATGAAATTATAGACGATTCTCGTTTGAATGCTTTTGATGGCAATCTGCTTCGGCACACTAGCCTTTGGAATCTGCTATATGAATATCGTTGGTTTTATACATACTTCAAGAGAAAAGCTAAAACGCATATTAATCCTAATGACAGGTAATAATATAACTATCAAGAATGCATCGAGGGAAGTGTTGAACAAGATGCGTGAGATAGGTGAGAAAAAAGACCAGAGGCTTCAGAAGATTCAGGAGTGTTGGGATGCCGATGATATTAAGGATGTAGAGGTAGTGCAGTTGTAAACCTTTCATAATTAATATGGATTTCATCATGATGCCATGAAGGAACTGTTTTATCAATATATCATATCCTTGTTTCAAGGGGTCCCTGTCTGGGTGTATGAGTGCTTGTTGTCCGTCTTTTGTGTAGGGGCGGTGCTCATTGTCGGCATAAAGGGACTGAGGAAAGGATGGCGGTATGCCTCTGCACTCTTGTTGATAGAATATGTGTTCCGCCCTGCAGTTTTTCACCCATCGAGGTTTCTCGGAGTTTGATGATGTGTTTCATAACACCTTGGGGTGCATAATTGGATTTTTTTGCAATATAAGATATTTTGGAGTAATGACAAATAAAAGAATTTATCTGTGCCTGGCGCACATGTCTGAAGAAGGGCTAGAACAGAAGTATATCAAGGAGGCGTTTGATACCAACTGGGTGGTGCCACTCGGACCGAATGTCAATGCCTTTGAGGAGGATCTGAAGCAGTTTGTGTGTCACACAGATGGCACGAATGACACAGATCTGACCTCTAAAGAGGTGGTGGCGCTGTCGAGTGGTACGTCGGCCGTTCATCTGGCATTGATTGCCTGTGGCGTGAAACCTGGGGACGAGGTGTTGGTGCAGAGTTTTACGTTCTGCGCATCGTCACACCCCATCACGTATCTGGGAGCAACGCCGGTCTTTATCGATTCGGAGCGCGATACCTGGAATATGGACCCTGACCTGTTGGAGGAGGCTATCAAGGACCGCATCGCCAAGACGGGCAAGAAGCCCAAGGCCATCATCCCCGTGGCGCTGTATGGTATGCCGTATCAGATAGACCGCATCATGGAGATTGCCAACCGCTATGAGATTCCAGTCATCGAGGATGCTGCAGAGGGATTTGGCTCGCGTTATAAAGGTCAGATGTTAGGTACGTTCGGTGCGTATGGCGTGCTGTCGTTTAATGGAAATAAGATGATTACGACTAGTGGCGGCGGTGCCCTCATCACTCCCAATCGGGAGGCGTGGCGAGAGATTATGATGTATGCCACACAGTATCGTGAGAGTTACCCGTATTATCAGCATGAGAAGATTGGTTACAATTATCGAATGAGTAATATCTGTGCGGGTATCGGTCGCGGTCAGATGACTGTAGCGAATGAACATATTGCGCATCACAAACATGTGCAGAGGTTGTATGAAGAGTTACTCGCGAATGTATCAGGAATACATGTCCATAAACAACCGAACACGAATCTCACGGATAGCACGAATGTTTATGATTCGAATTACTGGCTTTGCACCATTACGCTTGATCCCGATTTGAAGGTGAAGGGACAGGAGAATGCCTACAAAGCGATTGTGACTGGTGCTGTGGGCGGTGCTGCGGGAGTTATCCATGCAGCCGACTCAGCAGTGACCGACTGTCAGCCAAATGATAATGTGGAGGCGATGCGCGTTGCCCTTGATCAGGCGGGAATAGAGGCCCGTCCTGTCTGGAAGCCGATGCATAAACAACCTGTGTATAAGGATGCGCCTGCTTATGTGAATGGCGTGTCGGAAGAGATTTTTAAGATTGGTATGTGTTTGCCTGCGGGCCCCTGTGTCTCGGATGAGGATGTGAAATATATTGTTGAGACTATCAAAGCAAATATTCTTTGAATATGGGAAAGGAGTTAGTCTCCATTGTCATGCTGTCGCACAACAAAGCACGGTACGTGGAGGAGAGTATTAATAGCATTCTGGCCCAGACGTACACCAACTGGGAACTGCTGTTCTTGGATGATAACTCGAAGGATGGTACCATCCGGCAGTTGATGCAATTAAAGGACAGGTTGACCAAGAAAATCGCCAGCAAGATCAGGGTCTTGCAGACGGTCAGAGAGCGAGGGAAAACCCGTAACCGCAATTCGGCACTGAAGAGTGTGCGTGGCCGTTGGGTTGCTTTCCTCGATGCTGGGGATGTATGGTCGCCGGACAAGTTGGAACGGCAGATTGCTTTCATGGAGGAGAACGGGTATGCCTGTTCGTACACCTGTTATGGGGTGATGGATGCCGCTTCGAAGGACCGCGGCGTGGTGGTGAGTGGTAAGGCGCACGTTAACCATCAGGATATGCTGAAGTGCTGTTGGCCGGCGTACCTCACAGTGATGTATGATGTTGATAAAGTGGGTAGAATGTGTGTCCGGACTTGCCGGCATAATGACTATGCACTGTGGCTCAATGTCACGGACAGGAATGATTTCCACCTCCTGCCTGAGCGTCTGGCCATGCTCCGTACGAAATGGAACATTCTTGGTAGGTTCCTCCTGACCAACAAACTTAAATGGCGTTATGATGCCTACCGCATTGATGAAGACCTGAAGCCCATCCCGGCCTTTTTCTATACCCTTCGCAATGATTTCTATGGTATGATAAAGTGGATCCGTTACGTCCACCGTTATCAATGATTATTGTGATCGTTTTTGGCAATTCTAAATATTTTTGGAGTATGAAGAAGTTGTATGGTTTTGTTGTGATGGCAGTGGTGATGACTGCATGTGGCGGGAAAGTGACAGTGGATAATTCGGTAGTGGATTCGCTTGATCTGAACCGCTATCTGGGTGATTGGTATGAGATTGCTCGGTTCGACCATCGGTTTGAACGGGGCATGGAACAGACAAAGGCCAAATATACGCTTCAGGAGGACGGAATGATTGATGTGCTGAATACGGGCATCAAGGATGGGAAACCGAAGGAGGCGAAGGGCAAAGGAAAACTGACGGAGACACCGGCTTTGCTCCGAGTGTCGTTCTTCGGGCCGTTTTATGCTGACTATCGTGTGATGCTGATCGACTCGGCTTACCAGTATGCTCTCATTGGCAGTGGCAGTGATGATTATCTCTGGATCCTTTCTCGTACGCCCAAACTGTCAGACGGAGCCAAGGCCCTCATCCTCTCTGAGGCCCAACGCCGTGGCTATGATATAGAGAAACTGATTTGGGTAAAACAAGAATAATGTAGTAGGAAGATAGGTATCCCTCGTATATTCCCTGAATGCAATATAGAGGAGTGTTCGTTGAAAATAGAGAAATCCCTGTTTGGAGTTTGAATCCAAGCAGGGATTTTTTGTGCCATTATTTCGGGGAGGGAATCCGCACGAGGCGGGCTTGGATAATGCAGGTCATAATTATTACTTTTTTAGTTCGACTTTCTACTCTTATAGTATGGGAAAAGTGGAAATGTTACATGAAAAATGAAGAAAAATGATGTTTTTTGTTGCGGATTGGAATAAAAAATGTATTTTTGCATCAAAATCGTGAGGTGTATGACTGAGGTGAGTAAGAAATACAGACTGAACTCCATGGAGGAGCCTACGGACGAGATGCTGCAGGAACTGATGGAGGATGTGGCGAAGGCTGCACGGGAGTCGAGTGCCAAGGCAGAGGCGGAGAAACAACGCCGGTTGCAAACAGTGGCAAGCGAGATTGAGGCTTGGAGAAAAAGTACTAACGTATGATGGAAAGGAAGCCTACCCTCTGTGTGGTTGCTGGCCCTAATGGTTCCGGAAAGACTACAACGACTGTCCAGTTGCTCAATAACGAGTGGACGGCGGATAGTTTATATATCAATCCTGATAACATCGCGCAGGAGATGTTTGGAGACTGGAATTCGCCCGAGGCTGTGATTAAGGCTGCTGAATACGCTACCAAGTTACGCTATGAGTGTTTGGAGTTGAAACGTGATTTCGTTTTTGAGACAGTGTTTTCATCTCAAGAGAAGTTGGAGTTCTTGCAAAAGGCTAAGGAGGCAGGATTCTTTATTCGATTGTTTTACGTTTGTACATCTGACCCTGCTATCAATATTTCCCGTATTACTCAGCGTTATTTGAATGGCGGGCATGAAGTGCCTATCTCGAAAGTTATATCACGTTACTATAAGTCGTTATTGAATGTAACCAAGGCTATTTCGTTCGTTGATCGGGCATACGTTTATGACAACTCGATTGACAACCAATTGCCACGTTTGCTCTATCGTACTACTGATGGACAGATCTTTAAGCAATATGTGGAAGATATCCCCGAGTGGGCTAGGATGTTGCTAAAGTAATAAAGGTATGGCAGGTGCAGGAATTACAGCGGTAATACGAAATTGCGAATGAGAGACTATCCCGATAGGATGACGGCGGAACAGGCGAGGGCGTTTGGTGAAGATGTGCTGAACATCGTCAGTCAGATTCCTCGTGGGAAGGTGACGACCTATGGGCATATCGCTGTATTGGCTGGATGGCCCAGTCATTCGAGGATGGTAGGAACGACGCTGAGGTACTCTCCTGAGGCTGTGGAGTTGCCTTGTCATCGGGTGGTGAACAAAGAGGGACGTACGGCTCCGGGATGGAGTCGACAACGTATACTCTTGGAAGAAGAAGGCGTCACCTTTAAGGCTAATGGGCATGTGGATATGGAGAAGTTCCTGTGGGAACCGGAGGCGTCTGGAATTGATAATTGAAAATTGAGAATAGAAAAATATTGTTCGTATGAAGAAGTTTGAATTGATGGCATTGCCGTATGCACCGGAGGCATTGGAACCGGTGATTAGTAAAGAGACGATTGGTTTCCATCACGGAAAGCATCTGGCTGGGTATGTGAATAACCTGAATGGACTGTTGTCTGGTAGCGGTTTTGAAGAGGCTACACTTGAAGAGATGGTTTGCAAGGCTACAGGCGGTATGCTCAATAATGCGGGTCAGATTTTGAACCATAATCTGTACTTTGAGCAATTTAATGGTAAGCCAGGGAAATCGGCTCCAATAGGAAAACTTGCTGAGGCCATTGATCGCGACTTTGGCTCGTTCGAGGCCTTCAAGGAGGAATTCCATAAGAAGGGGGCTACACTGTTTGGTTCTGGTTGGGTGTGGCTGTCGGCTGATAAGGATGGAAAACTGGTCATCACTCAGGAGCCTAATGCTGCTAATCCTATCCAGAAAGGCTTGAAGCCGCTGCTGACCTTTGACGTTTGGGAGCATGCCTACTACCTGGATTATCAGAACCGTCGTCCTGACCATCTCGCTGCCCTTTGGCAGATTGTCGATTGGGAGGTTGTGGAAAATCGCTATAACAAGTAAATAGTTAAAGAATATTAAAAGACGGGAAGGGATTTGGAAGTTTCGGATAATCGGGGTATCTTTGCAAGCAGTTAACAAATTGTCTAACCCTAAGAAAAACGATTATGAAAATTTCAAATCTTTCCCGCGCTTTTGAAAGTGCTGTTTTGGTAGGTCTCGTCGGATTGATGATGAGTTGTTCTGACGATGTAATGAACCCCGAAGGACAGGATGCGACCGCATCTGCCAGTGTGAGTCTGTCGACTCGTGGTGAGGATGCAACCTCGCTTCAGTCACGCCTCTGTATCTTTAATACTGCCGGTCAATGTGTGCGGATTCTTTACCCAGGGGTGGCCCAATGTGCGACGACGCAGTTGACGCCTGGCACGTACACCATCTGTGCCATGGGTAGTTCTGATCTCAGTGTCCTCTCCATCCCCTCGCAGGAGGAACTTGCCATGACGAGTGAAGTGACCCTTGCGGACAATGAAGCGATGCCTGACCTGCTGATGCAACAGGCACAGGTGACCCTCGGCAAGGGCACCGACGAGCAGTTGGATATCGAACTCCAACGAAAGGTGTTTTGTTTGACAGGGCTCAGTGTTACCCAGGTGCCTGAGGATGTTGATGCCGTACAGGTGACGCTTTCCGGCCTGCATAGCGGGGTGCTACTGAATGGCAGTCTGACAGAGGATCTGACCTCAGTATCGTATGACCTGACAAAAGGCAGTTCGGGCACTTGGAGTCTATCGCCTCAGGCGATGTTCCTGCCGTCGGAAGGAGTGCCTGGGATTCAGATCAAGTTCGTCAGAGGCGAGGATGAACTGACTTACAGTTACACTGCCCAACATGCCTTTGAGGCCAATCAGAAGGTGCAGATCAGTGGTACTTACAGAGGCTCTCACGGCATTGCCCTCATGGCCTCACTCACGTATGAGGCGTTGCCGGTTGCCACCACAGAGGAGTCTTTCAACTTTGATAATGCCAACGCAGGACTGGCGCCTGAGGCTGGGGCGAGGTATAATAATTATTATGTGGTATCAGTCAACAAAACTGCCAAGACGGCCGTGCTGAGATGTAATCAGAGTGTTGACTATTCCAGTGTGAAAGAGAGTCTGAAGACGGCTTCAGAGTCACAATGGATGGAGGCACTTGGCAATCTGATGGCTACACTCGACTTGCCTGTTGGTGCCACTGAGGGTTGGCGTTTCCCGACCTTAGGCGAGGTGAGCATCTTCTCGAGTGATCCCACACTCGTCACCACGAACAATTCATCGCGATTCTTCTGTACAAATAACAACCATCTGCTCTGGGGACAGACCAGGAATCTGAGTACGACACCTCAGTTTGTGACAGGCGATAATTTCTATACAGATAACCCGTCGCTCCGTCCTGTCATCACCATCGCTTACGAATAATCTGACGTGTAACAATAAAAAAATCGTTCTTTTATTTTGTATTTTGCGCACTTATTCGTATCTTTGCCGTCGATTTTGAGAAGATAGACTTATGCGAAATGCATTTGACAAGATATTAAACTGGTATTTTACAAAGAATTCACTGCCGTATTGGTGCATCTTTTTGATTGACTGTACCATCATCATGTTCAGCGGATTCTTGACCTACTGGCTTTTCAACAATGTCGAGATCCTGTTGACCAACCTGTTGCAGGTGGTGAACACTCTCGGTTGTTTCATCCTGCTGAGTATCCCCGGCTTCCGTATTTTCCACACCTATTCGGGTTTTATGCGCTATTCGAGTTTCGTCGATCTGATGCGTGTGGTGTATGGCAATGTCGTTTCGCTGGGACTCGTGCTGTTAGCCCAGTATGGCATGGACTACCTGCCAGGACACTTGTTTGCGCATTTCAATACTACCAGCATCTTCCTCATCTACCTCTTTTCGACGATGCTTATGTGGGCTTTGCGTATCTTCGTGAAGACCCTCTACGACGTGGCTTTGTCGAACACCCGTGCTATGCGTATCCTGATTTATGGTACGATGCAGGGAGGTGTAGGTCTGGCAAAGAATATCCAGAGCCAACGTCCACGGCGGTTTGTGGTGAAGGGCTTTATCTCGCACTCCAAGAAGACCAAACATCAGGAGATTATGGGAGAAAAGGTGTGGTCGGTGGATGACGATCTGGCCGAGGTCATCAGGACAAAGGAGATTGAAGCCATTCTCGTGTCGCCCTATCGTGAAAAGGAATTCCGTGATAATCAGGCTATTCAAGATAGACTGATCAGTGCCGGTGCGAAGATCTTTATGGCCCAGGGGGCGAAGGAGATGACACCCAATGAGGAGGTGACACCAGAGATATTCGGTTCTCTGAAACTGCATGAGGTAAGTGTGGAAGAACTCCTGCCCAGACAGGAAATCCGCGTGGACCTGAAATCGGTGGAGGAACTGTTGAAGGGTCAGCGTGTGCTCATTACTGGCTCTGCAGGCAGTATCGGCTCCGAGATTGTGCGTCAGGTGGCGAAGTTCAGACCTGCTGCCATGATGCTCATCGACCAGGCCGAGACACCTGAACATGACCTCCGTCTGATGATGGCCCATCATTTTGCCTCTATTCCCACAGAGACCGTTGTGACGAGCATCTGTAATGAAAGCCGGATGGAGGATATCTTCCGCAGTTTCAAACCCGACTATGTGTTCCATGCCGCTGCCTACAAGCATGTGCCCATGATGGAGGATAATCCCAGTGAGGCCGTACAGAATAATATATATGGTACGAAGGTCATTGCCGACCTGAGCGTGAAATATGGCGTGAAGAAGTTCGTGATGATCTCGACCGACAAGGCCGTGAACCCCACGAATGTAATGGGCTGTTCGAAGCGTATCTGCGAGATCTATGTGCAGAGTCTGGACCAGACCTTGAAGTTGCAGCGTAACTCGAAGACACAGTTCGTGACCACACGATTCGGTAATGTTTTGGGCTCGAATGGCAGTGTTATCCCTTTGTTCCGCGAACAGATTAAGAATGGCGGACCAGTGACGGTCACTGACGAGCGTATCGTGCGTTACTTCATGTTGATTCCTGAGGCCTGTAAACTGGTGTTAGAGGCTGGAACCAAGGGTAATGGCGGAGAGATTTTTGTATTTGACATGGGTAAGCCGGTGAAGATTGCCGACCTCGCCAGACGTATGATCAAACTCTCTGGTGCCAAGGATGTGAAGGTAGAGTATACCGGTCTGCGTCCGGGTGAGAAACTCTACGAGGAGGTGCTCAACGAACTTGAGGGTACGAAACCGACCTTCCACGAGAAGATCCGTATCGCCGAGGTGCGTGAGCATGACTTTGAAGAGGTGAATCGTCAGATTGACGAACTGATTGAGATTTCGAAGCAGTACGACGATATGGCGACGGTGAAAAAGATGAAAGAGATTGTGCCCGAGTATAAGAGCAACAATTCCAAATACGAACAACTGGATTGATTAAATAGGATATCTCCTTAACCTAGCCCTTGGCCAGATTAAGGAGATATTTTCCATATTCATTTTTTACCATGGGCTTGGCGATTTCCTCGAGTTGGGCTTTTGTAATCCAACCCTGGTTGAAGGCAATCTCTTCGAGACAGGCTACCTTCAAGCCCTGACGTTTCTCAATGACTTCAATAAAGGTAGAGGCCTCGGAGAGAGAGTCGTGGGTACCCGTGTCCAACCATGCGAAGCCACGCTGCAGGGTCTGTACCTTGAGTTTCTGCTGGGCCAGATATTCCTGGTTGACCGTCGTAATCTCCAGTTCCCCGCGGGCTGAGGGCTTGATGTGCTTGGCAATCTCCACCACACTGTTGGGGTAGAAATAAAGACCTACCACGGCATAGTTGGATTTGGGATGCTCAGGCTTCTCCTCGATGCTCAGGCAGTTGCCCTCGCTGTCGAACTCCGCCACACCGTAGCGTTCGGGATCGTTGACATAATAGCCGAAGACCGTAGCCAGACCCTTCTTCTCGGCATTCTGTACGCTCTGCTTGAGCAGGCCACTGAATCCCGAGCCATAGAAGATATTGTCGCCTAAGACCAGACAGGCACAGTCGTCGCCAATGAACTGCTCGCCGATGATAAAGGCCTGGGCCAGTCCGTCGGGAGAGGGCTGTTCTGCATATTCAAAGCGCACACCCAGGTCGGAGCCGTCGCCAAGAAGGCGCTTGAAGCCCGGCAGGTCGTAGGGGGTGGAGATGATGAGGATCTCACGGATACCCGCCAGCATCAGGGCCGAGATGGGGTAGTAGATCATCGGTTTGTCGAAGATGGGAATCAACTGTTTGCTGATGCCCTTGGTGATGGGGTAGAGGCGTGTGCCGCTACCTCCGGCAAGTACGATACCTTTCATAACTTCACTTTGTTTGTTATTTTTCTGGCAAAGATACAAAAAAATAATTGATAATTGAAAATTGATAATTGAAAATTGATTTTTTTTTGTAATTTTGCACCCAAATTGTAAATAAACAGATGATTATGGGATTTTGGAATCATATTTTTGGAAAGAAAGAGGGGGAAGAGCGCGTTGGCGGCATGGAGGATTTCATGACCTTGATTCGCGTGTATTTCCAAGCCTCGATGGCTGCCGACCTGGGTATCACCAACCTCTCGGCACTGCCTGACCTGCGGGTGTTCAAGTCGACCCTGAAGGTGGCTACTGTCAATAATAAACTAGGTGTAGGCGAAAGAACCCGTTGTAAGAACATGCTCAAACAGATGTATGGCATGGACGACGACTTCTTCAAGGAGATTGATCAGAGTCTGCGCAAACGCTGCAAGAAGTTGCAGGACGCACAGACCTACCTGTTCCAGTTCCAGGGCTTCACTCAGGAACTGATGATGCTCACGGGTAACCTGATGAAGTTCAAACTCCGTCTGCCCGGCTTCATGAAGAAGATGCTCTATACCATGACTGAGAAGACCGTGAACGACATCTTCAATAAGAACGACTACAGTGATGCCGGTGTGATGAAATCGGTGGTGGCCGTGAGACAGTATGCCCAGCGACTCGGTTTCTCACAGCAATGGATTACCAACTTTGTATATAAGGTGGTGATGCTGGCGAAGAAAGAACCGAAGGTGAAGGAGTAGTTTATAGTTTACAGTTTATAGTTTACTATTTAAAAAAGGTTAAAAAATCGACTGAATGTGATTCTTTAGCGCGATTTTTGTATAACTTTGTGGCATAATTAGTTATGGTATGAATTCCAACGAGAAAGTGATCGCCAACTTCGAGACCCGCGTCAGGCAACTCATCCTCCGCTTTCAGGATCTGAAAAAGGAGAATCAGGATCTCTATGCGATGGTGAAGAAGGCAGAGCAGGAAATGAAGACCCTGCAGGCGAAACTCACTCAGCAGGAAAACGACTATAACGCCCTGAAAATGGCCAAGATGATGACCATCACCGACGGAGACCTGGAGTCTGCAAAGGCCAGGGTCCAGAAGATGATCAGGGAAGTGAACAAGTGTATTGCTATCATGAGTGACGAACAGTAAAACACGATGGCAGGAGTGGACAAAGAGAAACTACATATTAAGCTGCACGTCTATGACGAGGAGGTAGAGGTGACGATAAACCGCGAAGATGAGGTCTATTATCGCGCTGCCGCCAAACTCATTACCGACCGCTACAACAGATATGCGCAGGCCTATAAGGGCAGAAAGGGAGACCATACCATCTCGCTGATGACCCTCATCGACATTGCGCTGATGTATGAACGGGAGAAAGGCAACAACGATACAGCCCCTTACGATACGATTCTCAATAAGTTGACTTCCGAAATCGATGACGCACTCAACAAATGAAACGTATCATTTTAACATAGATTTTTTATGGATTTATATTTCGTGCTTTTGATTGCCGCAGGCGCCCTCGTTTTGGGAGGTGTCGGCGGATATCTCATCTTCCGCTACGTTCTGAAGGGGAAGTACAAGGAAATGATCGACACGGCTTCGAAGGAGGCTGAGGTCATCAAGGAAAAGAAACTGCTGGAAGTGAAGGAGAAATTCCTCAACAAGAAGGCAGAACTGGAGAAGGAAGTGCAGCAGCGCAACCAGCACATCCAACAGAGTGAGAATAAACTGAAGCAGCGCGAACTCTCGCTGAACCAGCGTCAGGAGGAGTTGGGTCGTAGGAAGAATGAACTCGACAACCAGCAGCAACGCGTGGACAATGAGAAAAAACTCCTGAGCGTGAAGGCTGAGGAGTTGGAGAAGATGCAGCAGAAGGAGCGTGAGATGCTCGAAGAGGTATCAGGCCTGAGTGCTGAGGAAGCCAAGACCCGACTGGTGGAGGCCATGAAGGATGAGGCTAAGACCGCTGCTGCCAGTTATATCAACGAGATCATGGACGAGGCCAAACTTAATGCCAATGCCCAGGCCAAGAAGATCGTGATCCAGACCATCCAGCGCGTGGCCACTGAGACCGCCGTGGAGAACAGTGTCTCGGTATTCCATATTGATAATGATGAGGTGAAAGGTCGTATCATTGGTCGTGAGGGAAGAAATATCCGTGCCCTGGAGGCTGCTGCCGGTGTGGAGATCGTGGTGGATGACACGCCTGAGGCTATCGTCATCTCTGGTTTCGACCCCGTACGTCGCGAGACCTGTCGTCTGGCCCTCCATCAGTTGGTGAGCGATGGTCGTATCCATCCTGCCCGTATTGAGGAAGTGGTGGCTAAGGTCAAGAAACAACTCGACAACGAGATCATCGAGACGGGTAAGCGTACAGCCATCGACCTGGGTATCCACGGTCTGCATCCCGAACTGATCCGTATCATCGGTAAGATGAAATATCGTTCGTCGTATGGTCAGAACCTCTTGCAGCATGCCCGTGAGACCGCTAACCTCTGTGCCATCATGGCTGCTGAGTTGGGTCTGAATCCCAAGAAGGCCAAGCGCGCCGGACTGTTGCATGATATCGGTAAGGTGCCTGATGAGGAGAGTGAGATGCCGCACGCCCTCTATGGTGCGAAGATTGCAGAACTCTTCAAGGAGAAACCCGATATCTGCAATGCCATTGGTGCTCACCATGACGAGATGGAGATGCAGACGTTGTTGGCTCCCATCGTACAGGTGTGTGACGCCATCTCAGGTGCCCGTCCTGGTGCCCGTCGTGAAATTGTGGAGGCTTATATCAAGCGTCTGAACGATCTGGAGGCCATCGCCATGAGTTATCCTGGTGTGACGAAGACCTATGCCATCCAGGCTGGTCGTGAGTTACGTGTCATCGTAGGTGCCGACAAGATGAGCGATGCTGAGACAGAGGCTCTGAGCGGTGAGATTGCTACGAAGATCCAGAATGAGATGACCTATCCGGGTCAGGTGAAGATCACGGTCATCCGAGAAACAAGATCTGTTGCTTACGCTAAATAAAAAAAAGAATCCCCGCCAACCGGCGGGGATTCTTTTTTTATATACTGTTGATATCGACATAGCCGTGCGTCACGGCATAGATGGTCAGGGCCGAGACGCTCTTCATGTCTAACTTATCCATGATATTCTTGCGGTGCGTAATGACCGTCGATAAACCGATATTCAGTTTGTCGGCAATCTCCTTGTTGATATACCCCCGGACGATGAGTGACATGACCTCAATCTCACGGTCGGAGAGTACTCTCTGCTGGAGGGACTTGGGCATGGGGGGCAGGTTCTTACCATGACCATGGCCATGCTGTTCCAGGGTCAGAAGGGAACGTACCAGTTCTGCCTCTGGCACATTGATGCAGAGACTATGAAACTCCGACGGTTGTGAGGTGGTGTCGAGGGATAGGGTCAGGACAATGGTCTTCTTGCGTCGTTCGAGGAAAAAGGCCTTGTGTTCCAACATCACATTCATCGCCACGAAATAGTGGAAGTACTGGTCGGGATGATTGGCCTCCAACTCTGTGAATGACCCGTACATGTCGACCGTCATGATGGGTATGGCAGTCTGTAATAACGATTTCAACCCCAACGCCGAGAGGGTGTTGGGGTCAATAATGGCTATCTTGGGCAGACTGGTCATGACAGGAATCCGAGTAATGCACCTGCTGCGACAGCAGAACCGATGACACCTGCGACATTCGGACCCATGGCATGCATGAGCAGGAAATTATGACGGTCGTACTCCAGTCCGAGGTTATTACTGATACGTGCTGCCATCGGTACTGCCGACACACCGGCATTACCAATCAGCGGGTTCAGTTTCTTGCTTTCGGGCAGGAACAGGTTCATCAGTTTCACGAAACAGACGCCCGAGGCGGTGGCAATCATAAAGGCCATGGCACCTAAAGCGAAGATCTTGATGGTGTTGAAGGTCAGGAATTCGCTGGCCTGGGTTGAACAGCCAACAGTGAGACCCAACAGCATCACCACGATATCGTTGAGGGCAGCACCAGCCGTCTTGGCTAGGCGGGTGGTCTTACCACTCTCCTTGAGCAGGTTGCCGAAGAAGAGCATACCCAACAGGGGCAGACCGGAAGGTACGATGAACGTAGTCAGCAACAGTCCGATGATGGGGAAGAGGATGCGCTCGGTCTGAGACACCTCACGTCCCGGCTTCATCTTGATGACACGTTCTTTCTTGGTAGTGAGCAGACGCATGATAAACGGCTGGATGACCGGTACCAGAGCCATGTAGGAATAGGCACATACGGCAATGGCTCCCATCAGGTTGGGGGAGAGTTTCGAACTCAGGAAGATGGCGGTAGGACCATCGGCACCACCGATAATGGCGATACCGGCTGCCTGAGAGGGCTCGAAGCCCATGGCCAGAGCCACCATGTAGGCACCGAAGATACCAAACTGGGCCGCTGCACCAATCAGCATGAGTTTGGGATTGGCCAACAAGGCCGTGAAGTCGGTCATGGCACCGATACCCAGGAAGATGAGCGGGGGATACCATCCCTGTCGCACACCTTGGTAGAAGATATTCAGTACTGAGTTGTCTTCGTAGAGCCCTATCTCCAGTCCGGCATCCGCACGGAAGGGGATATTACCGAGGATGATACCCAGTCCGATGGGTACGAGCAACAGCGGTTCAAAGTCCTTCTTGATGGCAAGCCAGATGAAGAAGGCTCCCACTGCTATCATGATGAGGTTTCCCACTGTGGCATTCGCAAATGCCGTATACGTGAGGAACTCATGGAAGTTCTGTATGATAAACTGACCTAAATCCATTTCTGTAAACTGTAAACTATAAACTGTAAACTATTACCCGATGGTCATCATAGTGGCGCCTTCCATAACCGATTCGCCTTGTTTAACCACGATCGAAGTGACTGTTCCCTCGAATTCTGATTCTATATTATTCTGCATCTTCATCGCCTCGAGCACGAGTACGATGTCGCCTACTTTAACTGTATCGCCGACATTCACCTTCACATCGATCACCGTACCGGGCAGAGGAGCCTTGACAGGAGAGCCGGTACCAGCAGCCATGGGCTTGTCGGCTGCCGGGGCAGCAGCAGGAGCCACAGCGGGACGGGCCACGGGCTTGGGAGCCTCGATATGCACCTTCTTCAGAGTGCTGGTAGCATTGATGGGCTGTTTCATTTCCACGTCGAAACGGATGCCGTTGACATTCACTTTGGCGACGTTGCCCTCTACTTCTTCGATCTCTACGTCGTAATCGACGCCTTGTACTTTATATTGATATTTGTTCATGTTGTTATCTGATTTCTGGGGTTGTAGGAATATGTGGTGCATTGTGCTGGGTAGGGATGACCGGCGAGGAGAAGTGGGTCATCTGACTGCCTTCATCCGTCCAGTCGGTATCCTTCGACTTGATGGTGATGATACCCGACTCCACATCGTGGACATCGTCCTGATACTGTTTGAGGGCCATGGAGATGACGGCAATATAGACCTCCTTGTCGATGCCCTTCGTTTTCAGACCATCCTGTAGAATGTTTCCTGTGGCATGGGCAATGTCGTGGGTCACCTCCACCGTCTTCGTGATGGGTTTGATGGGTTGGGTATTGACCACCTTCTTTGCTGTGTCGAGATGACGCATGATCATGCCGAAGAGCCAGAAGAACAGGAAGAGGACTGCCAGACAGAAGAACACGATGCCCATGGCGAGCAGTGTGATGCCAAAACCGTGGGGATCCTCACGCTTCAGATAGGCATCCTTTGTCTCATCGGTCTGGATGAAGTTCTCGATGCCGGGCGTGACATTCTCGGGCGATTTGATGCTCCAACTGTTGCCATGACGTGCATAACTCTGGTCGGCAGCCAGGGCTGGCACACTGACCGAGTCGATCAGTTCTGTGGCATTACCATTGTAGAAGCCAATCCACAGCGGTTCCGACAGGGGAACGTTGAGTGAGAGATGCAACTTACCCTGGGCAGGGTTGGAGTTGCAGAAGAAGATCAGGTGCTGACGTCCGCCAATCTGCGTACGCACATCACCACTGGGGATGACACTCATGCGCTTGATGCGCTCAGGCACACTCATGTCGGGATTGAGTACGCTTCGGTCAGTGGTGAAGTACATCCCTCGGATGTTGTAGGTGGTGAATGAGGTGTTCTCGACCTCAATCCATGCCTCTCGTTGACCGAACTCATCCTGAATGCTCGTGGTATTGTTGGTAAGCACCTCATTGATCCGGATGTTACGGGCTCCCTGAGCCATCACAACCGTGGTGCTTGCCAGCAACAGGCCACTGAGCAGGATTTTAACTTTATTCATTTTTTGCTTGGTGTATTATTATATGTTGTTGTTTAGCCGCAGAAGAAGAGCACGATGATCTGTGCTGTGAAGATCCTGAGGAACATGGCTAGCGGATAGACCGTTGAATAGCCTAAGGCCGGAGCCTCCTTCGAACAGATGCTGTTGGCATAGGCCAGGGCAGGGGGGTCGGTATAGGTACCGGCAATCATACCTGCGATGGTAAAGTAGTTGAACTGATACCGCAGACGGGCAATCGGACCAATAATCAGGATGGGGATGATGGTGATGAGGAAACCGGTGAGGACATAGAGTAGTCCGTCGCCCTCGACCACCGTCTCAAAGAACCCGGCACCGGCCTTGATACCCACAGAGGCCAAGAAAAGTACGAGGCCAATCTCGCGCAGCATCATATTGGCTGAGGTGGTGGTATAGGTCACCAGATGGATCTTATAGCCATAGCGTCCGATCAGGATGGCAATGATCAGAGGACCACCTGCAAGACCCAGTTTCACTGGCACCGGCATGCCAGGGATGGCCAGCGGGAAGAAACCGAAGATCAATCCCAGGATGATGCCCACGAAGATGGTGGCAAGGTTGGGGGCTTCCAAACGACGGATAGAGTTGCCCATCTGATTGGCCACACGGTCGACAGCATCCTCAGGACCTACCACCATGATTCTGTCGCCTACCTGCAAGGGGAGGGCTGCCGAGGCAAAGAGGTCCATACCATGACGGGTGACACGTGTGACATTCACACCGTGGACACTCGAGAAATGCATGGAAGAGAGTGTCTTGCCGTTGATCTTCGGGTTGGTGATGAGGATTCGTTTGCAGACCAAGGGCTGGTCCTGCTGTTCGAAGTCGATATCGAGCACTGGGCCTATGAAGGCCACAATGGCCTCATGGTCAGCCTCTGCACAGACGATGAGCATCTGGTCGCCCACATGGAAGATGGTATCGCGGTTGGGGATGCACACCTCACCGTCGTGTACCAATCTGGACACCACGAAGTCGCGGTTCAGGAAGTCGTGTACCTGCAGGAGGGTCTTGCCCTCCAAATACTTATTGGTCACTTCCAAGTGCATCTTGTGGGGCTTCTTATTGGTGTTGGTCTCCTCCATCGCTTTCAGTTGCTCTTCCTCCTTCTCCAACTTCACGTTACATGCGTACCTTATTAATATAGTAGCACCGATGATGCCCAAGACACCGAGGGGATAGGCACATGCATAGGCTGAGGCAATCTGGGGGGCTCCATTGGGGAATACCGTGGTCAGCGCCTCATTAGCCGCACCAAGACCAGGGGTGTTGGTCACAGCACCATAGAGCGTACCTACCATCATGGGCAGGTTGATGGGATTACTGTTGTCGAAGAAAATGTAATAACAGGCAAACATCACGATGATGTTCAAGAGAATGGCAGCCGTAGCCAGTCCGTTGAGTTTGATACCCTGGGTACCGAAACTCTCGAAGAAACCGGGACCTACCTGCAGACCGATCATAAACACAAAGAGGATCAGTCCGAAATCCTGTATGAAGGTCAGGATGTCTGTCGGAGCGGTAAAGCCGATATGTCCGGCCACAATACCAGCGAACAGCACAAACGTCACTCCTAAGGAGATGCCGAAGATCTTAATCTTACCTAAATATACACCGATGGCGATGACAATAGCATAGAGTAGCGTAATATGCGCTACTGAGTCAGTCGTCAGAAAGAGGTCTTTTAACCACTGAAATGAATCCATAACAATACTAACTTCTCTAAATCGCCTGCAAAATTAATCAAAAATTGCGCAATATCAGCGTTTTTGTGCATCAAATTTTGAATAAATACTGATTTTTTATTTCTTTCACAATTCAATTGACCAATTTGACTAAAAAGTTTGTACCTTTGTAGGCTGTTAAGTGGAACTTAAAACAAAACTTTTATATAATAATTAACGTATTTATGGCAAACAAAGAAAAACTCTTTACCGAGTTTACCGCGCCGACCACTCAGGAGTGGCTCGACAAGATTGAAGTGGACCTGAAAGGTGCCGACTTCCAGAAACGCTTGGTATGGAGAACCAATGAAGGTTTTAATGTACAGCCCTTCTATCGCCGTGAAGACCTGGCAAATCTGAAAACCCCCGATGCACTCCCCGGTGAGTTCCCATTCGTGAGGGGTAACAAGAAGGACTCGAATGTGTGGTATGTCCGTCAGAATATTGTGGTGGACGATCCCAAAGTGGCGAATGCCAAAGCCCTCGACATCCTGAACAAGGGTATCGACTCCTTAGGCTTTAAGATTCCCGGAAAACAGGTGAGCAAGGAGACGGTTGAGGCTCTGCTCGATGGTATCTACTGCGACATCATCGAGTTGAACTTCTCCACCTGTCCGAAGCATGCCCTTGAACTGGCAAGGATTCTGGTTGACTTCTTCGAGAAGAAGGGCTACGACAAGGAGAAGATTGTCGGTTCTATTGAATTCGACCCCATGCAGAAGATGGTCATGAAAGGTAAGGACGTGGCACCGATTCTGGCCATTGCTCCTCAACTCGTCGAGGCACTGAAGGCTTATCCGAACTTCCGTTGTATCGCCGTTGATTCTGATGCCCTGAACAATGCCGGTGCCTATATCGTACAGGAACTGGGCTATGCCCTGGCTTGGGGTAATGAGTATCTGCAGCAGTTGACAGATGCCGGTGTCGATGTGGACCAGGCTGCCAAGAGCATCAAGTTCAATATGGGTGTCAGCGAGAACTACTTCATGGAGATTGCAAAGTTCCGTGCCGCCCGTCTGCTCTGGGCTCAGATCGTGAAGCAGTATGAGCCTAAGTGCGACTGCGCCTGTAAGATGATCATCAACGCCACCACCTCGACCTATAATCAGACCTTGTTTGATTCCTATGTGAATCTGCTCCGTTCGCAGACCGAGGCCATGAGTGCAGCCTTAGGTAGTGTCCACTCGATGGTGGTGACACCGTTTGATGCACCTTATGAAGAGGCCACAGACTTCTCTGAGCGTATCGCCCGCAACCAGCAGTTGCTGATTAAGGAGGAGAGTCATTTCGACCGTATCGTAGACCCGTCTGCCGGTTCTTACTATATCGAACACCTGACGGATGCTTTGGCTACTGAGGCCTGGAAGATCTTCCTGAAGGTAGAAGAGGAGGGAGGCTTCCTCGCTGCTGTCAAGGCTGGCACCATTCAGGATGATATCAACGCCACCAATGTGAAGCGTCATGGCGATGCTGCCAAGCGTAAGGAGTTCCTCCTTGGTACCAACCAGTTCCCGAACTTTACGGAGAAGAGCGAGGGCAAGAAGGCCGTTTCAGCCTGCTGCTGTGGTCAGAATCACGAAGATTGTGAACGTCCCTTCAAGGCAATTGAGAGTACCCGCCTTGCTGCCGATTTCGAGGACCTGCGTATCCATACTGAGGAGACGAAGGTGCCTACCGCCTTTATGTTGACCATTGGTAACCTGGCCATGCGTCAGGCTCGTGCCCAGTTCTCTTGTAACTTCCTGGCCTGTGCCGGCTATAAGGTTATCGACAACCTTGGTTTCAAGACGGTTGAGGAAGGTGTTGATGCGGCTCTGGAGGCCAAGGCTGACATCGTGGTCATCTGTTCCAGTGATGATGAGTATGCCGAGTATGCGATTCCTGCATTTAAGTACCTGAATGGTCGTGCTATGTTCGTAGTGGCTGGTGCACCTGCCTGCATGGAGGATCTGAAGGCTGCCGGTATCGAGAACTTCGTGCATGTGAAGTGTAATGTGCTGGAGACATTGAAAGAATATAATCAGAAACTTGGTATCTAAAAATAGGAGGACTTGAATATGCGTAAACAATTTAAAGATATTGATATCTATGCAGGCATACGGCCTCAAGATGGTGCCAAGTGGATTAGCGACAATCATATTGAGGCCAATTGGAAGACCCCGGAACATATTGAGGTGCGTCCTGTTTATACGAAGGAAGATCTCGAAGGGATGGAACACCTCGACTTTACCGCTGGTATTCCCCCTTATCTTCGTGGTCCGTATTCGATGATGTACCCTTTCAAGCCTTGGACCATCCGTCAGTATGCCGGATTCTCTACCGCTGAGGAGTCGAATGCTTTCTATCGCCGTAATCTGGCCTCTGGTCAGAAGGGACTTTCTGTCGCCTTCGACCTGCCGACACACCGTGGTTACGACCCCGACAATGCCCGTGTAGTGGGTGATGTGGGTAAGGCTGGTGTATCTATCTGTAACGAGGAGAACATGAAGGTACTCTTCTCAGGTATCCCCCTGAATAAGATGTCTGTCTCCATGACTATGAATGGTGCCGTGCTGCCTATCCTGGCCTTCTATATCGTGGCAGGTTTGGAGCAGGGGGCTCAGTTGGAGGAGATGGCTGGTACCATCCAGAACGATATCCTGAAGGAGTTCATGGTGCGTAACACCTATATCTATCCCCCTGCTTTCTCGATGAAGATCATCGCCGATATCTTCGAGTATACTTCACAGAAGATGCCGAAGTTCAATTCAATCTCAATCTCGGGTTATCACATGCAGGAGGCTGGTGCTACGGCCGACATCGAGTTGGCCTATACGCTGGCCGATGGTATGGACTATCTGCGTACGGGTGTGAATGCCGGTATCGATGTGGATGCTTTTGCCCCGCGTCTCAGTTTCTTCTGGGCCATCGGTATGAACCACTTCATGGAGATTGCCAAGATGCGCGCCGGTCGTCTGTTGTGGGCGAAGATCGTGAAGTCGTTTGGTGCCAAGAATCCGAAGTCACTGGCCCTGCGTACCCACTCACAGACTTCTGGTTGGTCACTGACAGAGCAGGATCCGTTCAATAACGTCGGTCGTACCTGTATCGAGGCTATGGCTGCTGTGCTGGGTCATACCCAGAGTCTGCATACCAATGCCCTCGACGAGGCCATCGCTCTGCCTACCGACTTCTCGGCCCGTATCGCCCGTAATACCCAGATCTATATCCAGAACGAGACCAAGGTGTGCAAACAGATTGACCCGTGGGCTGGTTCCTACTATGTGGAGACCCTGACTAACGAACTCGTTCACAAGGCATGGGAGCATATCCAGGAGATTGAGAAACTTGGTGGTATGGCCAAGGCCATTGAGACGGGTCTTCCCAAGATGCGTATTGAGGAGGCTGCCGCTCGTACACAGGCACGTATCGACTCTGGTGTTCAGACCATCGTGGGTACTAATAAGTATCGTTTGGAGCACGAGGATCCCATTGATATCCTGGAGGTCGACAACACCGCTGTACGCAAACAGCAGGAGGAGAGCCTGAAGGAGGTTCGTGGCAAGCGTGATGAGGCTGCCTGTCAGGCTGCCTTGAAGGCGATTACTGAGTGTGTGCGTGACTTTAAGGAAGGCCGGAAGAGCGAGAACAACCTGCTCGACCTGGCTGTCAAGGCCGCTCAGTTGCGTTGTACTTTGGGTGAGATTTCAGATGCCTGCGAAGAGATCGTAGGTCGTTATAAAGCAGTAATCAGAACAATTTCAGGCGTGTATAGTTCAGAATCAAAGAATGACAAAGACTTCGAGGAGGCCAAGCGCCTTACCGACGAGTTTGCTCAGAAGGAGGGTCGCCGTCCACGTATCTTCGTTGCCAAGATGGGTCAGGATGGTCACGACCGTGGTGCCAAGGTTGTGGCAACAGGTTATGCCGACTGCGGCTTCGATGTGGATATGGGACCGCTGTTCCAGACCCCAGAGGAGGCTGCCCGTCAGGCTGTGGAGAACGACGTGCATATCGTTGGTGCTTCATCACTGGCAGCCGGTCATAAGACGCTCATCCCTCAACTCATCGAGGAGTTGAAGAAGATGGGTCGTGAGGATATCATGGTCACTGCCGGTGGTGTAATCCCTGCACAGGACTACGACTTCCTCTATAAGGCTGGTGTGGCTTGTATCTTCGGCCCAGGTACGCCGATTCCTTATTCTGCCATCCAGATGATGAAGATCCTGCTTGACAAAGAATAACTATGAATGGGTTATCAGGAAACCTTGAAAATAATGAAGCCCCGCCATCCGGCGGGGCTTTTTGTTAGAGTGTGTCACTTTCATTAATCTTATAGGCTTTGTTATCCTCTTTCAGATAGATCTGCAGATCGCTGAAGTAACCGGTTTCCTGAATCTTCTGTAGGTTAATCTGTGCATCCTCCTCCAGGAGATACTCCTTGGCGCTGGCCAGGTGGTTGGTAAACTCGAGTTTCTTCTTCTCTGTGTCTAGTACTGAGATCCACTCGTCTTTTAAACGGTCTCCAATTACAAATTTCTTACTCATAGTTGTCTATATATGATAATGGTAGTTTGTTTGTTCAACTTGTTTCTTGATGCAAAGGTACGAACTATTCCACAATAATGTATCGTTGCATGGCAAAAAATCCATGCAAACGTTTGAGTAAATGTAAGTGGTTCGGGTTAAGTGCGCTTCTGTGATTGGAAATCGTTGGGGGTGAGGCCGGTGAAATCCTTGAACTTACGCTGGAAATAAGTGCGGTCGCTGAAGCCACAATACTGGGCAATCGTCTCGTTTGACCATTCAGGATGCGCCAGCATCACTTGCTTGGCTTCGTTGATACGAAGGGATGTCAGCCAGTCGTTGTAGTGTAAGCCTTTCTGTTTCAGCCAGGCAGAGAGCAGGTAACGGGGTACACCGATTTCCTCGGAGGCATTGGGCAAGTTAAGGCCTGTCTGAAGATAACCACGCTTCTCAATCCAACTGCTTACAGCCAGTTCCACGCGATGGAGGGCATTGTCGGACAAATGTTCCTCGTTCTTCTGTTGCAGGCTGTCGTCCTCCTCGTTCTGCTGGGCCTCCATCACCTTGGCAGGCGTATTGCTGACGGTATAGAGGGTGAAACTGTCGACGAGATAGAAGATGCCCATCAGGAATAGGATGGCGAATACTGCCAGTAGTGGACCTTGGAAAAAGATCATGACGGGTACGGCAACGGCCATCATTGTGATGAGACGGATGCTCCACCACATCCATGTCAGGAAGTCGTCATAGTCGTTCTCGAAATAGTTGGCTATGGCCCGGCGGATCATGCGCATATAATACATCTGGTGGATGATATAGTAGAGCAACATGGCGGCAAATAGGATACCGGCTGCAGTCATTGACCAGAAACTCAGTGCGACGGCAGCAATCCAGACAGGTATAAAGAGATATTTTTCACGACGGCTGATAAAGCCTTGACACTGCAGATTGATGACGGCCAGGGAGAAGAATGCCGAACATGGGATGAAGAAAGCCAGGTTGAGTCGTATGGCCGCCTCGACATTCTCTGGACGTAAGTGTAGGAGATATTGCAGGAGAAACTGAATGCTGAGGAGAAAAGTGCCAGCCGCCAGCAACCATCGCGACCTGTTGATCTTCGAAGCACCGATGACTCTCCGGGGTAGCAATAGCAACTTCAGTGTCAGTGAAACCATCAGTATGATGGCTGAGAATTGCATGAGTTCCAAGTACATACTTTATCTTTTTTTATAATGCAAATTTAGGGAAAAAATGAGAAAGTATCAAGAAAAGTGTGAAAAATAACACAATTTACACACCAATTTGTCGATTTTTACACACCATTATTTCATTTTATACACCTTTTCATATATATATCTACTAATTTTGCAGTGGTATTAATCAAACTATTTAAATATCTTATGAAGAAAAATCTTTTTTTTGTTGTCTCAGGTCTGGTATTGTTTGCCAGTTGTTCAAAGGACACAGATTTTAGTCAGGGCGTTGAAGAGCCTAATGTTGTAACGGCCGAGGATATCCAGGCCCATGTGAAGAGTGTATTCGGAGTTACCTTTGATCCGAATCAGGACTGGTGTACCACACAGAATGGAAAGGTCACCATTTCTTTTGACAATGCAGAATTGAAAGATGTCGAGAAAGTGCAGATTCTGACTGTATCGCCATTTGGTGGCGATGATGCCAACGGCGCCAAGTCGCTGAATGAGTCGAGTGTATCGTATGGTCAGAGCGTGACGCTCTATTACGATGCGCCAAAGATGTACAATCGTCTGTATGCTGCCTGCACAACCAAGAGCGGAAAGTATTTTGTGAAGGGTTTCAATGTGGGTGAGCAGAATATCGTCTTCACCTCTAACACGGTGAGCGCTGCCCGCACGAGAAGCGAAGCAACAAACTTCGATCTCCAGGATCTGGTGAAAGATCTTCCCACACCCATCATCGTCAGTTCTTGTCCCTCTTTCGGTGCACAACGTGCTGCCACAAGTAGTAAGTGGACCAGTTTCGCAAATGAGGTGCTCTATCAGTACGCTCCTGATGGTAACACAGACTTGCGTCTGACCATCGATGACTATGAAAGTGATTATAAGACCGACCTGTTTAACATGATCTTCAAGGATTATCTTGTTAATAAGGTAGATAATATCACTAAGATTAAGAATAGTAGTTTCTATCAGCAGAATAATAACTATCCTATTACAACCGGTAGCGACCCCATTATCATGGCACCTGTCTGCAAGAACGACAGTATCTATCATGAGATTGAGAACTGCGACCTTTACTATTATTATTTCAAGGATTCTGACCTCGCAGGTAAGACTGAGGCTCAGCAGATTCAGTACCTCAAGGACCTTCCTAAATACAGGGCTCTTGAACTTTGGAATTCCATCAATGGTGGTGGTGTGTTCACAATGACCAATAATGAAATCAAGCGCCAGACGGCTTATGCCCTGGTATACTGGGGTGATGATACACCAACCGTTAATGCTACAACAGGATCCTACATCTTCCCGAAAGGTTATAGAATCGGTTTCATGCTCAGAAGCATTGATACCAAGGCTAATCCTGCTCAAGACGGCGAAAAGAGAGATGGTGAGTTGTATTGCGACGGTCGTCTGAACACAGCCATCAACCAGCATGGTCATTTTGCTACTGCCCATTTGACTGCTGATGATCCCCGCATGACCTGGTTCTGGGCTAACGATAGAAGATACCTCTGCTGTGAGTCTGGTTCCGACAGAGACATCAACGATATCGTCTTCGAGGTGCTCGGTGGTATCATGGTTCCTCCTCCTCCCAAGGTTGACAGAAATAAGTATACCTTCTGCTTCGAGGATACACAAATGGGTGACTACGACCTGAACGACGTGGTGATCAGGGCTTATAGAAAGGACAAGACACATGTGGTTTGGCAGGTTGCAGCCTGTGGTGCCTATGATGAGTTGTTTATCAAGAATATCAATGGTGATATCATCAATGAAGATACCGAGGTGCACGTGATGTTTGGCAAACCTGGCAAGGTGTTTATCAATACCGAGAAGATTGAGCCGGAGACCCCATGGATTGAAGAGGAAATTGAAGTTCCTGAGAACTTCTCCTTCCTGGTGGAGGCTTATCAGCCATACATTTACGATAAGACCACCAATCTGACTGTGAAACTTGCTATTGCTGGTCAGGATCCTCATGCCATCATGGTTCCTTATGAGTTCCGCTATCCGTTGGAGAGAATCTGTGTGAAGGATGCCTATGATCCCAGATTCAACTCATGGGGCACGGGTGCTTATATTACAGACGGTGATACGGGCAATGAGTGGTATCTCCACCCAATTGAGACTTTGGTGACCAAGGCCATTCCCGAATTGGAAGTAACCTACGTAGTTCAATAAGTTCAATAAAACTAAAAAAGCCCCGCCGATTGGCGGGGCTTTTTTAGTGATATAGCGTAAAGAATTACTCGCCCTTGATAGCGGCTACGCCGGGGAGAACCTTACCCTCGATGGCCTCGAGCAGGGCACCACCACCAGTAGAGATGTAGGATACCTGATCAGCAAGACCGAACTTATTGACACAAGCCACAGAGTCGCCACCACCAATCAGTGAGAAGGCACCCTCAGCCGTTGCCTTGGCAATTGCATCGCCGATGGCACGTGAACCAGCGGTGAAGGCATCACACTCGAATACACCGGCAGGACCGTTCCACAGGATGGTCTTGGCACCCTTGATAGCCTCGGCAAATGCCTTCTGGCTCTCAGGACCGGCATCCACACCCTCGAAACCTGCAGGCACCTTGTTGGCGGGGCAGGTGATGATCTCAGCACCAGCCTTCACAGTCATGGTGTCGAAGTCGAGACCATTGGTGGCTGTGCAGTCAGAACCCAGCACGAGTTCCACGCCATTTTTCTTGGCCAGTTCCTCAACGCCCAAAGCAACATCCAGTTTGTCGAGTTCAACGATAGAATCACCGATCTCACCATTGTGAGCCTTCGAGAAGGTGTAGGTCATACCACCGCAGAGGATGAGTTTATCCACCTTACCGAGCAGGTTCTCGATGATACCGATCTTGGAAGATACCTTTGAACCACCCATGATGGCCACGAACGGACGCTTGATGTTTGAGAGCACATTGTCAACAGCCTGTACCTCCTTCTCCATGAGCAGACCCAGCATCTTGTTGTCAGCATCGAAATAGTCGGCGATGACAGCGGTAGAGGCGTGCTTGCGGTGAGCGGTACCGAAGGCATCCATCACATAGCAGTCGGCATAAGAAGCCAATGTCTTGGCAAACTCCTTCTGAGAAGCCTTCATAGCCTTCTTTGCCTCGTCGTAAGCAGGATCAGCCTTGTCAATACCAACGGGCTTGCCTTCCTCCTCAGGATAGAAACGCAGATTCTCGAGCAGCAAAGCCTCACCCATCTTAAGGGCCTTAGCAGCGTCAGCAGCCTTGGCACAGTCGGGAGCAAATGCTACGGGAACACCCAGAGCCTTCTCTACAGCCTCGCGGATCTGACCCAGAGACTTCTTGGCATCTACCTTTCCCTTGGGCTTACCCATGTGCGACATGATGATGGTGGCACCACCGTCAGCCAGAATCTTCTTCAGGGTAGGCAGGGCACCACGAATACGGGTGTCGTCAGTAATCTTACCATTCTCATCGAGGGGTACGTTGAAGTCTACACGTACGATTGCCTTTTTACCGGCAAAGTTGAATTCGTTGATCGTCATAATTGTACTATTATTAATAATGTGAAAAACTTCATTTTTAACGCGGATGCAAAATTACTAAAAATCATCGAACAATGACCATAGACCATTGAACATTTATACTTTTTTTGCATCAGCCAAAGAGTTCCCGGAGGGCTTCCTCTACCTTGCGGACGGGGTGGAGGGTGATGTGGAATTTCTTCTGGTCAAGACCCTTGAGGTTGTATTTGGGGATGATCATATCCGTGAAGCCCAGTTTCTCGGCTTCAGCAATACGCTGTTCGATACGGTTAATAGGACGTACCTCTCCAGAGAGACCTACCTCGCCCGCCATGCACCAGCCCGACTCGATGGGGGTGTCGACATTCGAGGAGAGCACAGCCGCAATGACAGAGAGGTCCATGGCCAGGTCTGTCACCCGTAAGCCACCGGCGATGTTGATAAAGACATCCTTCTGCATAAGTTTGAAACCGACCCGTTTCTCAAGGACTGCCAGGAGCATGTTCAAACGACGCTGGTCAAAGCCTGTGGCCGAGCGCTGTGGGGTACCATAGGCAGCAGAAGAGACCAGAGCCTGTGTCTCGACAAGGAACGGTCGTACGCCTTCAATGGCACTCGAGATGGCGATACCAGAGAGACCTTCGTGGTCTTGGGTCAACAGGAGTTCAGAGGGGTTGGATACTTGTCTGAGTCCATTCTGTTGCATTTCATAGATGCCCAGTTCTGACGTAGAACCGAAACGGTTCTTGATGCTGCGAAGGATGCGGTACATATAATGCTGGTCGCCCTCGAACTGAATGACGGTATCCACGATATGTTCCAGAATCTTAGGTCCTGCGAGCGTTCCTTCTTTGGTGATATGACCGATGAGGATGACAGGCACACCGCTCGACTTGGCAAAGCGGAGCAGGGCAGAGGCACATTCGCGCACCTGGGCGATGGAACCTGCAGAACTCTCCACGTCCTCGGTCATGATGGTCTGGATGGAGTCGATGACCACCAGTTCTGGTTGTTCGTCCTTGATATGTTCGAAGATGGCTTCAAGGGAGTTCTCGCAGAGGATAAGGAATTGTTCGTTCTCTCCTCCCAAACGATTGGCACGCATCTTGAGTTGGTGGGCACTTTCCTCACCGCTGACATAGAGAATCTTCTTCTCAGGCATACGGAGCATGGTCTGTAGGGATAGGGTGGATTTGCCGATGCCGGGCTCGCCGCCTAAGAGTACGATGCTGCCCGGGACAAGTCCGCCACCAAGGACACGGTTCAGTTCCTCATCGTGCATGTCGATGCGGGGATCATCATGATTGGAAATATCGCGCAGACGGAGGACTTTGCCGGCAGAGGCTGCTGAAGATTGGGCGGAATGACCGCTGTTCAGACTTCTTCTCATTTCTCCTTTAGGGGATGAACTGGGGGCTACCTTGATCTCCTTGAAGGTATTCCACTGTCCGCAAGCCGGACACTTTCCAATCCACTTTGCTGATTCCTGTCCACAGTTGGAACAGACGTATGCTATCTTGTCTTTTGCCATATCGGCAACAAAGGTACAAAAAAAAATGATAATTGACACTTGATAATTGATATTTTAAAAAAAAGTTGTACCTTTGCAAGCGAATATGAGAAAATTATTCTTGATAATAGCAACCATCTGTCTGGTAGCAGGCTGTGGTGAGAGTTATGAGGAGTCGAAGCGCCTGACCAAGGCTCAGCACCTGAAAGCGCTTCGCGAAGACTCTGCCGCTCTGAAAGTGGCAGTACTGCCTACCCTCGACTGTCTGCCCATCTATCTGGCCAAGGATCATCAGATGTTTGATACCGCTGTGGATATCCGTCTGAAGTATTTTACCGCACAGATGGACATTGATACAGCCCTGACCAATCGTCGGGTGGAGATCGGTGTGTCTGACCTGGTGCGCATAGAGCGTCTGAAGAAGCAGGGCGATTCTCTGAAATACCTGACCTCCACGAATGCCTATTGGCAGTTGGTCACCAACCGTACAGCCCGTATCTTGGACCTGAAGCATCTGAATGACAAGATGTTGGCCATGACCCGTTACTCCGTGACAGACCTGTTGGGGGATCTGGCCGTTGATAGTGCAGCACTCCAGTCGGAACAGGTCTTCCGCATCCAGGTCAATGATGTGAATGTACGTCTGAAGATGTTGGAGAATAACGAGATGGATGCCTTGATATTGACAGAACCCCAGGCTGCTGTGGCCAGAATGCTGAAGCACAAGGTACTGATGGACACCCGGAAACAGAATATGCAGATGGGTGTTATCGTGTCACAGGGGAAGGGCCTGGATGAGAAAAACCGCGCTCAGCAGATGAAGGCCTTCATACAGGGCTATAACAGGGCTTGCGACTCTATCAATCAATATGGCATCGCCCGTTATGCCCCTCTGATTGCCAAATATTGTCATGTGAAACAGGAAGCCATCAAACAGATTGGCAAGGATTTGAAGTTCCATCGCATCGCCCAGCCACGTCAGGAAGATGTGGAAAGGGCCAAGACATGGCTTTCCAAGCAGTAGGTATGACAGGAAATCACGCATTGGATACTGTTTACAACTGGCTGTTGAAGCGGAACCTCAGCGAGGCCCTGACAGCCATGGAGAGTTATCTCTCTTCCTATTCCGGTGCCCGTGATGCTGACCGTCTGTATGCCATCAAGGCCGATTTTCAGTTGATGGCTGACTATTGGAAACGTGGTTTCAAGGATCCTCAGTTGTCAAGTCTCTACGATAGTCTTTTGCGCCGACTCTATGTGCTTTATGCCGATGTGGCCTTGAACGATCATATCAAGCATTCTCCCTATCTGTCGAGTATTAACGCCCGTCTGAGTCTGGCCTCGCATGACTGGACCATCCCGGTTCTGAAAGAGGCCTTGGAAGAATATGTGGGAGCAGGAGCCATGTTGGCGCTCGAACCGGAACATACGCAGGCAGAGAAGAAGAAAGAACTGCACCGTCGGCATCACCAGTTGATGGCTGATTGGTTTGACCATCTCTGGCTCTCTGCTATCTGGAGTGAGGGCCAGGCTGCTGCCATGGAAGAGATTCTTCTTTCACCCACCATTGATACCAACGACCAACAGGTTTTGACCAACGCCATCATGTTGGCAACCCTCAATCACTTCGATATTGCCAAGTTCAAGGTACTATTGTCGGTCTATCGCCGTTCCACAGAGACCTCTGTTCGTCAGAGAGCCTTGGTGGGGTGGGTATTGGCTTTGCAGGATGATATCTTCCTCTACCTCTATGGGGAGGAGAGAAAAGGGTTGGATGAGGTTTTGGAGGACAAGGCTGTGTGTCAGGAACTGATTCAGTTGCAGCATCAGATCATCCTGTGTATCAATGCTGAGAAAGACAACCAGACCATTCAGCGGGAGATTATGCCGGATCTGTTGAAGAACAACGGTTTCCGGGTGACTCGTAATGGTATTGAGGAAGTCGAGGACCATTCCTTGGATGATATCCTGCATCCTGACGAGGAAGAACGACGGATGGAACAGGTGGAGGAGAGTTTCCTCAGAATGCAGGAAATGCAGAAACAAGGTTCTGACATCTATTTTGGAGGGTTCTCGCAGATGAAACGTTTCTCCTTCTTCCAGGAGATTATCAACTGGTTCGTGCCCTTCTATATGGACCATCCGGGTATTGCAGACGTTTCAGAAAAGTTCCAGAAGAATTCCTTCATGAAGAGTCTGATGAACATGGGTCCCTTCTGTCATAGCGATAAATACTCCTTTGTCCTGGCTTTCAATCAGGTGATGAACCACATCCCTAAGAACCTGTGGGAGATGATGGAACGTGGGGAGGCCAATGTGAACGAGGTGATGCGGGAGGAGAGCAGTAGTGCTGCTTATATCCGACGCACCTACCTGCAGGACCTGTACCGTTTCTTCCGGTTGTATTCCTATCGCAGCGAGTTCTGCAACCCCTTCGAGGATCATCAGTATCTCTTCCTGGCCAAGAAGGTCTTCTCACGGACGCATGTGGAGGCATACTTCAACGATGTGGCCGCTTTCCTCATCAAGCAGAAATACATGCAGGAGGCAGGAATGGTGCTTGACAACTGCGGGGAGGCCCGTTATGATTTCCGGTATTATATGATGTGTGGTTATCTTTCTCAGCATCATCACTATGTGTTCGGTGAAGGAAAGGATGCCTTCCATTGTTATGGCAAGGCTCTGGAACTGGAGCCGGATCATGAGAAGGCCCTGCAAGGCTATGCCCGTTCACTCTTTGACCAGGAGCGCTATCAGGAGGCTTTGGAGGCGTATGACCGACTCCTGACTAAGATGCCTGAGAAAAAGAACTATCTCCTGAACCGTGCTGTCTGTCTGACCAATGTCGGTCGTTATGCCGATGCCTTAAAGGATCTGTATCGCCTGAATTTCGAGTCGCCTGACGATACAAATGTCAACAGAGTGCTGGCCTGGACCCTTACCTGTGATGAGAAATATGAGCAGGCAGAGAAGATCTATTCGCAGTTGATTACCGACCAGTCGTTACCCGAAGACCTCTTGAACTACGGCTATTGCCTGTGGTTGGGTGGTCATGTGGATGAGGCGGCCGACTGTTTCCACCGTTATCTGAAAGAGACGGAACAGAAGAAGACCTTCATCATCGAGAATGAGTTGGAACTGCTGCGGGAGAAAGGCATTACTGAGCCTGAGATGCAGATGATGCTCTATATTCTATAATCTTCTTTTTCCCTTTTTCGTAGAGCCAGATGCCTGCCAAAGGCAGCCCTACACCTGCAATGGTGTAGAGTACCCAGAACCAATCCTCCTGTGAATGTTCGTGGATGACCATGTGACAGCCAATCTGTCGGGGATCCAGACCATAATACCATATCTTCAGCAGACTGACGGTCTTGTAGGAGATGATATGGAAGATGAAGACATAGAGGGTATGGTCGCCAATATAGACCAGCAACTGTTTGAGTTTACATGGATGTTCGTCAATCCAACTGCTGAGGTTGTAGGTCATCAGGAATCCGAGGATGGCAGGGAGTGGGAGACATGTGAACTGCAGGAAAGAAGAACGCCAGTTCATGTTGGCCGTAAGATACTTCGAGAAGAGGAATACCACGATGGCAAAGAGCAAGGATGTCCAGACTCTGGCATAATGGCGCATGACCTGTTCTCGGTAGACCGTCACGAACTGTCGGAAGATGAAGCCTATGCCAAAGAAGAAACAGCCCATCATCTCACGATAGCCGCCTTGTACGATATTCACCACCTTCAGGCCTTCCCATGTCTTCCAGCCACAGAGCAGGAGCATCAGCAGACAGATGGCGTAGGGGGTTGCGTTTGCCAACCGTCCGGGTAGCACCTTCAGCATGACCTTATATATAATAAGGTATAGGATGCTGGCCACAAACAGCCCACGGAAGAACCAGAAGGCACCACAGAGGAAGGCATCATATCCGCCCATGGCCGTGAAGATGTTCCAGATGTTCTGTTGCATCTGATGCCAGGACCAGGGATGGAGCACGCCCCCCTGTTCATTTCCATAGACCTCGTTGAGGATACCGATGTCGAACATCCAGTTGTGGATAATCAGGAAAAAGAGTGCCCATTTGACAAAGGGCCAGTAGAGTCCTTTGATCCTTTTCTTGATGAAGGTGGCTTCATCGTTGAGGTAACGCAAGGAGAAGAAATAGCCTGCCGTGATGAAGAACAGGGGCATGTGGAACTCGAAGATGAACTTACAGAGCCAGGCGGGAGCCTCCGCATGCGCAACGACCATCAGGATGATGGCAATGCCCTTCGCTATGGATATGGTAGTGTCGCGGGTCATAGCCATGGCTGTAAGAGACTGCCGAACCAGCCACGGAACTTCTGCCAGCCTGTGCGGAAACGGTGCCACTCCTCTTCGGTCAGGACGACACTCTTCTGTTTGTCACGATCGAACATGTCATCCAGTTCCTTGGTCGTCTCCCGATTAATGATCAGGGCATTCTCCTCATAATCAAACCGCAAACTGCGGGCATCCAGATTGGTACTGCCCACCGTACAGAAACGGCCGTCGACCATCATAATTTTCGAATGGTGGAACCCTGGCTGATAGAGCCATACCGTAGCACCATGCTTCATCAGTTTGTGGGCATTGCGATAGACCACGTCGGGCGTGAGGGGGATGTCACTCTTGGCAGATACCATGATCTCCATCTTGACGCCTCGCTTGACGGCCCGCTTGAGAGCCTTGCTGACAGAGGGAATCAGGGTGAGGTAGGGGTTGATGATGCGGATGGAGTCCTGGGCAGCGTCGATGGCCTGGATATAGAGTCGGCGCATGATGGTATTGGTGACATGGGGCTCGCGGTTGACGATGCCCACCATCTTATTGCCGGAGGGCTTGCCACGGTAATACTTTGGGGCAGTCAGATCCTCCTTCGTGGCTTTCTTCCAGATTCGGGCAAAGATGGTCTGGAGGTCGTTGACCACAGGACCTTCCAACCTACAATGCATGTCGCGCCATTCACCCACCTGTTCTGTGCCTACGATGTAATAGTCGGCCACATTCATTCCACCGGTATAGGCAATCTCTCCGTCGATAATCACAATCTTTCGGTGGTCACGAGGCCAGATATGGTTGACCCACGGAAAACGAATGGGGTCGTATTCCACGATGTTGATGCTATCGGCCCTTAATTTCCGCAGATGGCGCTTCTTGAGGGGCTGGTTGTTGGAGTCATTACCAAAGCCGTCGAACATGGCCCGTACTTCCACCCCTTCCTTCCGCTTCTCTCTCAAGATGTCGAAGAGCAGCGAGGCGATGGAGTCGTTGCGGAAATTGAAGTATTCCAGATGAACGCTGCTCTTGGCCTGTCGGATGGCCTCGAACATATCAGCGAACTTGTCCTTGCCTGACATCAGCAATCTGACCTGATTGCCTTGCGTAAAACGAACACCCTCAGCCTCCATCTGATGCACGATGACAGAGTCGCTGGTCTGGGCAGAGGCCGTTGGTAAGAGGTAGAAAGTGAGAAGTAGTGGCAGGATCATCTGCCACCACTTCAAAGCACTTATGCTATTGTTGCTTTCGTTGTTCACCTCTTAATTCCTGTGTTTCAAACGGTATTCCAACGGGGTCATGCCAAACTTCTCGCGGAAGATCGTGATGAAGTTCTCAGCGGTCATGAAACCGATGTTGGTTGCCAACTCACTCATGTTGATATTGGTGCGCTTCAACAGGATGCAGGCATGCTTCAGACGCATGTCACGAACCAGTTCTGCCGGTGTCTTACCGGTCAGGTTACGGATGCGATGGAAGAAGGGCACACGTCCCATACCCATGGCCGTAGCCATCTCCTCAAGACTGATCTGTCCGCGGCTCATGTTCTGCATCACATACTGTTCGATGTTCTTCATCAACTGCTGATCCATCATGTCGAGCATGGAGTAGTCGGACAAGGTTGCCTCTTCATCGGCGAGTATCTGCATCTCTGTTAATGCCGGAGAGGTCTGAATCGTAGACTTGATGATCTTTGTATCCACCATGTTGATGGGATCGTCCTCGCTGGTATCGCCGCTGCCCTGAGCCAGTGCTGTGGCTGTGTCGGTATCGTCGTAGGACTCCGTGGCTGTGGTCATACTCGAGTTCTGATTCTCAAGCATACGGGTCTCCGCACCTTCAATCAGGTCGTTGTCGAGTTCGATAGGACCAAGGCCGAGTACCTTGTTGAATCGCATGACGGCCTCCTGCAGATTGAACGGCTTGGCCAGATAGTCATCGGCAGAGAGGGTGATGTTCTGATTACGCATGTCGATCGGGGTCAGCGGCTTGTCGGTAAGCAGCACGAACTTGATCTTCTGTGAGGTGGGACTCATCTTCAACTGGTTACACAACTCACTACCTGTCATGCCCTCCATATTCTGTTTACAAATAACTAGGTCTGGCTGCAGGGCATCAATGTCCGTAGCCGCTTTGATGATATCGTTATAGGCATGGAAGTTATAGACGTATTTGAGTCGTGCCATGGCAAACTTGATGATATCTTCGCTGTCGTCGATCATGAAGACAGAGAACTTCATGGTTGGCGTATCCAAGGCAGCCCTTGATCTGGTATGTTCTGATGTCAGCGTCTCGCTGGGCACATCAGGCAGGGCAATCTCACCCTTGGCATTGAGTTCCAGACGGTCGTGGACGGAAATCTTTGCCTTCTCCTCAGGATGCTCCAGTTCTGTCTGCATGTCACTCACGCGGGTGATGATCTGCAGCATCTGCGAGTGAAGGGCATTGAGTTGTTCACGCTCCTCCAGGTTTTTCTCCTTCTCAGAGAGGTTACCGATGATAGAGGTCATTCGGGCCATCGGCTGACGCAGGTCGTCGCTGGCAGCCTTGATGGCTTCACGCTGCATCTTCAATTCCAAGATAACCGCTCTCTTACGGTCTCTGATGGCCTTGATCTGTTTCAGACCGATATGCCAGAAGTAGACGGCCACCAGTACGATGATGGCATAGGCGAGAAGCATCCACCAGGAGAGCAGCCAGTGGCTTGCCACGTTGATGGATAAGGTACGCTCCTGGTTACTGACGGCACCGTCGGTGCTGACAGCCTTGACATGGAGTGTATATTTACCGCTGGACAAATCATGGAATGTCACGCCGTGGGTGAGGGCATTTCCGTTCTTCCAGTCGTCATCCAGACCTTCCATCCAGTACATGAACTGCAGACGCTCACTTTGGTTGTAGTTACCTGCAGCAAACTTGATGGTGAATGTGTTCTGGTTGTGGTTCAGTTCCAGTTTCGAGGTCTCGTTGAGGGCTTGTGTCAACAGCACCTTACCATCGTATTCGTGGCCTGTGAGCACCTCTTCCTCACCCAAGAACAACTGGGTAAGCATCACTCTTGGCAGGGCCTCGGTATCGGAGTTACCGTTCTTGACCATCCAGTTGACACCAAACAGACCGCCAAACTCAACATTACCATCGTGACGAGTGAGGATGGCTCCTGGGTTGAACTCATTACTCTGCAGACCATCGGCTGTGGTATAGTTATACAGACCATAGGTGAAACTGCCATCCTCATGACTGCGATTCACCACGATACGGGTTACACCGCTGCTGGTGGTAATCCACATGTTATGATTCTTGTCTTCGGCAATACCGCAGATGTTATTATTACAAAGGCCTTGTTTCTCTGTGATATGATCCAGGTTGTCATTGTTCAGGTCGTTGTTGGAATTCAGCACGTTTAGACCTTCACGTGTACCGACCCAGAGCAGACCGCGAGAGTCTTTGGCAATCTGGGTGATATAGTTGTTGGTGAACTGCTTGGTATGTGCCGCATTACCTGTGAGCACACGCTTCTCAGTAGTGGATAGGTTCAGTACCACCAGTCCTTCTGAAGTACCAATATAGAGGTTGTTCTTCTTATTATCCTTGTTGTAGTTCAGACAAGTGACATTGTTGGTGTTCAGGTTGCCGTTCTCACGGGTATACGATGAGAAGGAGTTCATTCGGGGATTGTAAACCTGCAGACCGCCATTGGTGGCAATCCAGAGGTTACCGATCTTATCCGTACAGAGGGCATTGATATGATCGTCGATCAGGGTCTTCATGCTGTCCTTTGCCAGCGAGTAGATGGTGGCATTGCCGTCTTTGATACGTGTGAGACCATTACGCTTGGAGCCGATCCAGAGACTTCCGTCGGGTGTGAAGGCCATGGCCGACACCTTCTTACTGGCGAGGGGACCATTATAGCCGATGACACCGTTGTCGCTGGTGCCGTACCAAACCTTTCCGCTGTCAGACTGGGCAATGGCCGTGATGTCGCCATTAAGGAGTGAGGCAAAACGGTAGATATACTTTCCGCAATAGGCAATACCCGATTTCTCCGTACCAATCCATAACAGGTCGGTATCGTCGACATAGACACTCTGTATGCTCACGGTCTCGTGGCGCATCTGGCGGTCGTTCATGTTGATGGGCTGTACCGGCTCCACCTCGTGGGTGTTGATGTCATAGCGCAACAGTCCCATCTGGTCGGAACCGATCCAGATATTACCACTACGGTCGCACGTCATACCATTGATATTACGGTCCACACCGATGCTCGTCAGACCAAGTTTTTCGCTGATGGAGGTGTCCCAGGTGTTGGCACTCTTATTATAACGGAAGAGGGTCCCCTGTCCGTAGAGCCATATATTGTCCATCTGGTCGGCAAAGGCCTTGAGTGTCTTCGACTTGCGGAGTTTCTGGTTGGCAATCTCAGTGGTCGACCAAACCGTGTGCTGTTGGTGCATGACGTCACAGCAGACGATTCGTCCGTCGTCATAGACGATCAAGGCACCGTCCTTACACTCGCTGATAGAGCAGATGGAACCTTGTGGTACACCATGCGCATCGTCGGTATAGCCAAACTCATAGAGCAGTTGCTGTTGCATGTTGTAACATACGACACCCTTGTTGGGAATGGCGCCCCAGAGGTTCTTATGTCTGTCGACATAGACGATGGTGGGGATGGTCTCGATACCCATGCGGGCAAAGACCTGCTTCATGTCACGCTCAAAACTCTCGGTCTGTGGGTGGTACACACAATAACCGGCAGCCGTCTCAACCAGCAGATTGCCGTCGAGCGTCTCCTGCACAGAGTTGATGTAACTGTTGGGCAGCGAGGAGCCGTCTTGTGAGTCACTTTGGAAATTCTTGAAGACATAGCCGTCGAAGCGGTATAGTCCTGCAGGTGTTCCAAACCACACATAGCCGCGCGAGTCTTTCATGATACAGTTGATCTGACTGCTTGTCAGACCGTCGCGCGCATCCAGTGTCTTAAACAGATAGTCTGCCACCACTGCCATCGGCAGTATGAGCAGCAACATGATGATCAGTCTCTTTATAGTTTTCATAAAACCTTATTTTCTATATTAAATCATACAAGAGTAATGGTCGACCACGCCAAGCAGGTGTTGCTCGTCATCGGTTACCAATACAGAATGTACCTTATATCTATTCATGATCTGTTGAATTTCCGTAATCTTTGTTTCTGGTCTGACGGTCTTGGGCGTACGGGTCATGATGTCGCTCACCGTACGGTCGAAGAACTGAGCCTGCCATTTCTCCATGGCCCGACGGATATCACCGTCTGTGATCAGTCCTGCAATCTTGCCGTTAACCTCTGCCACACCCAGACCCAGTTTGCCTTTGCTCACCAGGATGATGGCTTCACCGAGGTGCATCTCAGGCGGCAGTACAGGCAGGTCGTCGCTGCGCATCACATCCTGTGCCGTCGTCAACAAGCGCTTACCCAGTTCTCCGCCAGGATGGAACTGTGCGAAGTCGCGCGGCTGGAAGTTACGTTTCTCGATCAGCGCCACAGCCAGGGCATCACCCATAGCCAGTTGGGCCACCGTCGAACTGGTGGGGGCCAGGTTCAGGGGACAGGCCTCTTTCTCCACGCTTACATTCAGGTGACAGGTGGAGTATTTGGCGAGCAGAGAGTCAGGGTTGCCACTCATGCCGATGATTGGTATCTCCATGTGTAGCACCATCGGGATGAAGCGCAGCAACTCGTCGGTCTGTCCAGAATTGCTGATGGCCAGAACCACGTCTTCATGGGCCATCACCCCAAGGTCGCCATGGAACACGTCGAGGGGATTGATGAAGAACGAGGGGGTGCCTGTGCTCGACAAGGTGGCTGCAATCTTGGCACCGATATGTCCGCTCTTGCCGACACCGGTGACAATGATCTTACCCTTGCAATGATACATGAGGTCGACTGCCGTGTCGAATGACTCATCGAGTTGGGGTATCAGTCCCAGTACGGCCTGGGCCTCATCTTTCATGCATTGTATGGCGTATGCTCTTGACTCTTTCATCACTTGGTTAAATCTTCTATCAGTTGTTCCAACTTTGCCAGTTCCAGCATATTGGCGGCATCACTCAGTCCCTCATCGGGGGTGGGGTGTACCTCAAAGAAATAGCCTGTGGCACCAAATGCCTTGGCTGCCATGGCCATCTGGGGCACAAACCGCCGGTCACCACCAGTCTTGCCGTCATTGCCTCCGGGGCGCTGCACACTATGAGTACAGTCCATGATCACCGTCGGCACGATGTCGAGCATGTCGGGGATATTGCGGAAGTCCACCACGAGATTGTTGTATCCCATCATATTGCCACGTTCCGTGAGCCAAACCTCCTTGGCACCGGCATCACGGGCTTTCTCCACCGGGTAGCGCATGTCGTGCCCACTCAGGAACTGGGCTTTCTTGATATTGACCGTCCGTCCGGTCTGGGCTGCTGCGATGAGCAGGTCAGTCTGACGACAGAGGAAGGCCGGTATCTGTATCACATCGCACACCTCGCCCACGGGTTTTGCCTGCCAGGCTTCATGGATGTCTGTCAGGATTCGTAGGCCGTAAGTCGATTTGATGTCTGCCAACATTTGTAATCCGCGTTCCATTCCTGGACCACGGAAAGAGCGTATCGACGTGCGGTTGGCCTTGTCGAATGACGCTTTAAAGATGATGTCCGTCCCCTTTTTCTCGTTGATTTCCACCAACTTACGCGCAACAGTATCCAGCAGTTCAGCCGATTCTATCACGCAAGGACCTGCAATAAATATTGCCTTCTGACTCATATTTGCTTTGCAAAAATACGCATTTTATCTTAATCTGCCAAACATTTGGCAAGTTTTTTCTCTCTATTCACTATTCGCTACTCACTCTTCACTAATGATGTGCACATCTCTCTGTGGGAACGGAATCTGAATGCCATTGGCATTGAGGGTGTCGTAGACGCATTTCAGCACGTCGCTGATCACGTATGATTTCTTGGGGGCATCAGCCCAGACAAACAACTTGAAGTTGATGCTGGAATCCGCCATCTCCGACACCACGCTCTTAACCGGCTTCGTATGATCCATCCACTTGTGATGGAGGTTGTTCACGGCCTCTTCTACCAAGGTTGTCACCTGTTTGAGGTTCGAACCGTAGGATACACCAAAGGGAACGACAGCCAGCACATAACCGTGATTGCGGGTCAGGTTCTTGTAGTTCTTCGTAAACAACTGTGCGTTCTGGAAGGTGATGATCTCGCCATAGAGTGATTCGATGATGGTCGAGGTGTAACTGATACTGGTCACCTTACCCATGGTACCGTCAATCTCTATCCAGTCGCCAGCCTTGATACGGCCTGCCATGAGCGAGGCACCGTAATAGATATTCTCGATGATATCCTTCGAGGCGAAACCGATACCTGTGGACAGTCCGCCTGAGATGGCCAGCAGCCATTCCACGCTGATGCTCAGGTAGGCGAGGGCAGAAAGCAGCCAGATGCCCCAGATAATCAGTTGTATCACGTTCTTGCCCATCACCATTCGGCTCTCTGCTGTCGTGGGATCCTTAGCCTCGAAGTGCAGGCGCATCAGACTGAGGATGGTTCTCGAGATCCATCTGAACAGGAACCATGTGCTGATGACGACAGCCAGTTTTACAACACTTACCTGGAGGTTCTTTTGGTCGATGAACTTTTTGTTGAAGATGTCCCAGCACATATCGCTGAGGTTGAACACGTCGGCAGCCCAATAGATACTGATCATCACCGAACAGACAATCAGGACGGGCATCACCACCTGGTGGGTCAGGGTGTAGAGCCAGGTCTGTGTCACAGGCTTCTTTGAGAATTCGTGCTTCTCCTCATACATCCTCAGATAGTCCGAGATGCAGGTGATGGTCAGGATGCAGGTCAGTTGCATGATCCACCAGATGAGGAGTTGTACGGCCAACAGAGTGTAGCCAGCCCAGGAACAGCCTGCCGAGGCGATGAAGACCATCATCGACACGTAGGTATAGAACATGTCGGAGCGGGGGATGTTCTTGTTGTAGCGCCTGATGCCGAACCACTGCCACAACAGACAGGCAATCAAGATGGGCGGGAAGATCAGGCTGACCAGTTCGCTGGGGATGAGGATGATACGGAAGGTAATCACCACAAAGCCAATCAACAGCAAGGGGGCATAGATCTTAAAGGCATTGCGTATCTGACTGCCGTTCACACGCAGCAATAGCGAAATCAGGATGACGGCCAGCAGCCATAGGTACTCCACCAACAGTTCGGAAGCCATGATTACGAAGTTCTGATGACTGTTGTGTTGTATCAGTCCCATCAGGATGGCCAGTGTGATGGTGGTCGTGGCCCACATGATTGACGACCGTTTCTTCAGGAACTCCGTGGTGTGAAACCGTTTGGGCATGAACCTGAAGATGAGCAGATTCAAACCAATCGACAAGATGGTGTAGAAAGCGATGGCAACAAACAGACCGAAGATCCAATACATGTTCCAGTCGGAGTGCCTGGTGGTCTCGTCGGTCGTGTATTTCCGTGCCACAATCTCCTTCATATTCCGCCATTTCTCCTTAATATTCCGCAGGATGTCCCAATAGGTGTCGCCGCCATTCACGAAGATGCTGGTCTGAATATCATAGTATCGCTTCTGGGCATAGTCGTTCATGTGCTTCAGACGCTGTTCTGTCATGTTATAATAGCGGATATAGTCCTGCATCTGCTGGGAGTCCTCTTCCAACGTGCGCTTGATAACGGTTGCGAGGGTCAGACACACGCTGCGGTCGGTCTTGGCCTGTGTGCCCATGATGTTGGTGGGCATGGCCTGCAGGCTGTTGATGAGGCTGTCGTAGCGGGCAATCTCCTCGCTGGTGTTGCTGATAAACTCGCGGAAGGGGAGTTGCTGACGCTGGAAACGCTGGTATTGTTCTGTGGCCTGATGACAGGCGTAGGTCAAATCAAACAGGTATTCCTCTTTCTGGGAATAGAGCATCAGGGCATTCTGATTCGACTGCTTCATGGTCTGTGTCAGATTTCTGAACACCTCCTGATTCTGCTCCTGTCGTTGATTGCGCTGGTTGTTCAGTTCCTGATAGTGCTTGGTCAGTTCTGCACGTAGGATGACCAGCGTCGAATCGAGGTTTTTCTCCTTCAGCACGGCACCAGCCTCACCGACCATTCCCATGATTAGGGCTATTATAATAAGTAACTTCTTCATTGTTTTCTTATTTTAGCGGGCAAAGTTAGTAAAAAAGTAAAAGAAAAGCAAAAAAAAAGGAGCAAATGGTTCAGATTAACTTTTTTTTTATACTTTTGCAGCATGGTTTTAATAGCAGACAGTGGTAGTACGAAGACCGACTGGGCCTTGCAGTCGGCATCGGGCGCCGTAGAGCGTTTCCACACCCAAGGCATCAATCCCGTTCATCAGAATCGGGTTCTTATTACAGATATCCTGCGTCGTGAACTGTTGCCACAGATGAATCCTGATGCAGTCGATTGTGTTTATTTTTATGGTAGTGGCGTCCTTCCAGAAAAGGAATCGGCCATGATTGCCATCTTGCAGGAGGCTTTCCCTCAGGCAAAGCAGGTTGAAGCCCATAGTGATCTGTTAGGTGCGTCGCGTGCACTTTGTGGTCATAACTATGGCATTGCCAGTATTTTAGGAACTGGCGCTAATTCTTGTCTTTATGATGGAGAGGTCATTGCTCAGAATACCCCTGCCTTGGGCTATATCTTAGGCGATGAGGGTAGTGGAGCCGTGCTTGGACGTCGTTTCCTGAATGCGCTCTACAAGGGTCTCTTGTCAGAGAAAATTAAGGCTGATTTTGAGGCTGCGACAGGTCTGACGATGGCTGATATCATCGACCGCGTCTATCGCCAGCCCCATGCCAACCGCTTCCTGGCCTCCCTTTCTGAGTTTATCCACAGCCACCTCGACGATGAGGCTGTCCGTGAGATGGTCATTGGCAACTTCGATGATTTCTTCCAGAAGAACATCACGCCTTACAACCGTCGCGACCTGCCAGTCAATTTCGTTGGTAGCATCGCCTGGCACTACCAGTCCGAACTACAGGTGTCTGCCGCTCGTCAGGGCTTCACCCTTGGCACCGTCCTTCAGAGTCCCATCGAGGGCCTGCTGCGCTTCCATCAATGAAGCAACTCTGTCATTACATATCAGAATACATGGGTATACTGGTGCTGGCAGCCGCTTTGCTGGCACTGGTATTCCCAAGTGTACTGCAACAGGTACCGACATCGGTCATCAACTACCTGCTGGGCGTAGTGATGTTCGGCATGGGACTGACGCTCAACCTCAACGACTTCAAAATCGTGTTCAGTCGTCCTAAGGATGTCATTGTTGGTTGTCTGGCGCAGTTCACCATCATGCCGCTGCTGGCTTGGGGACTTGCGAAAGTCTTCCAACTCGACGAGGCGCTGGCGCTGGGAGTGGTGCTGGTGGGCTGTTGTCCTGGCGGTACGGCCTCCAATGTCATTACCTATCTGGCGAAAGGCGATCTGGCATTGTCTATTGGCATGACAGGCGTCTCCACTTTGCTGGCCCCGCTGCTGACACCCTTGCTGACATGGGCCTTGGCAGGAAAGAGTGTCGACGTCAATGTGCTTGGCATGCTGTTGAGTATCCTTTGGGTGGTTATCCTGCCTATCGTCGTCGGATTAATCATCAAAGCACTCTGGCCAAAGTTCACGGAGAAGGCCACAGCCTACTTACCCGCCGTTTCATCGCTCGCCATCGCTTTCATCGTGGCTATCGTCATCGGTGCCAATGCCCATAAACTGATGGCAGGCGGTCTGATCATCGTCATTGTAGTCATGCTTCACAACATCTGTGGACTGAGTCTTGGCTATCTGATAGGACGGCTGTTGGGCCTTGCTGAGTCGAAGAAGCGAGCAGTCTCCATCGAGGTAGGCATGCAGAACTCCGGCCTCGCCTCGTCGTTGGCTACGCTCCATTTCGCTGCCTATCCCATGGCCACCATCCCCGGTGCCATCTTCAGCGTATGGCACAATATTAGTGGTGCAATGGTCGCCCGTCTTTACACGAGGAGACGAATGTCATAACTTCACGGAATTTGAGGCTTAGGGTCGAGGGTGTCGACAGGAAGCAAGACCACAAGGTTGAATATTTGGGCCGAGGATGAAGTAATGTAAAGATTATGTGCCTGAAAAAGCGCCTCTCGGTTTGCTCGAAATAGGGCGGCTGGGAGACGCTTTTAGGGAAGATTTGGGGATAGTAGCACTTTACGAAACGAAAAGAGGCACTTTTCGGTTGCTAAAGTGGCACTTTGCGGTCGTCGAAATATCTTCCACGAGTCATTCGAATATCTTCTTACCCCTAATAGATGACGTCCGAATGAGTCGAAGGAATAATCTCGACAGGTGAAAGAGACTATCTGAATGACCTAAAGATGACCCCTCATTTTGAGGCGTTTATAACTGTCAAAGAATCAGTAACTTACAAAATCGACTATATTCCGCGTATTTACGACCATTTGACCGATTACTGAACTATCCGCAAATGTCAGCGGCCAGTTTGTTAATACATTTCATCTTTTGTGACATAAATAGTGGCATTATCCTTTGCCGTTTCAAATAATTGTTGTATATTTGCAGCAAAAATCAACAAGCATGAAACGTATATTACTAATCTTATCGCTACTGGTGGCTGTGGGACTACCGATGATGGGACAGTCGAAATTTGTGACGGTCAAGGACGGTCATTTCGTGAAAGACGGTCAACCCTATTATTTCGTAGGCACGAACTTCTGGTATGGAGCGATTCTCGGCTCGGAAGGGCAGGGGGGCAATCGTCAGCGCCTAGTCAAGGAACTGGACCTGATGAAACAGATGGGCATCGACAACCTGCGAATCCTCGTGGGTAGTGATGGCGAGCGGGGCGTGACCACCAAGGTGGAGCCAACGCTGCAGATAAAGCCTGGCGTGTATAACGATACCATCCTGGCCGGCCTCGACTACCTGTTGATGGAGATGGGGAAGCGGCAGATGGTGGCCGTGCTCTACCTGAACAACTCCTGGGAGTGGAGTGGGGGCTATGGCTTCTATCTGGAGCATGCAGGTGAGGGCAAGGCACCACGCCCCAATGAGGATGGCTATCCGGCCTATATGAATTTCGTGGGACGGTTTTCCAAGAGTGCCAAGGCGCAGCAGTTGTTCTACGACTATGTGCGCTTTATCCTCAACCGTACCAACCGTTATACGGGGTTGAAGTATGTGGACGATCCTGCCATCATGTCGTGGCAGATAGGCAATGAGCCCCGTGCCTTTGCCAAGGAACTGCTGCCCGATTTCGAGAAGTGGTTGGCGGAAGCATCGGCCCTGATCCGCGCTATCGATGGCAACCATCTGATTTCCGTGGGTAGCGAGGGCTCGTGGGGCTGTGAGAACGACTATGACAGTTATACCCGTATCTGCGCTGACCAGAACATCGATTATTGCAATATCCACATGTGGCCCTATAACTGGAGTTGGGCGCGTCAGGATCATCTTTCGGAGGATCTGCCACAGGCCAAGCAGAAGGCTCTGGATTATATCGAGCAACATCTGAAAATCTGCCAGCGCCTGCATAAGCCTCTGGTGATGGAGGAGTTCGGATATCCAAGAGATGATTTCAAGTTTGCCTTGGGTACACCGACCACGGCCCGCGACGGTTTCTACGATTATCTGTTCTCACTCGTTGTGGGCAATGCAGAGCGTCGTGGCTGTTTTGCAGGCTGTAATTTCTGGGGCTGGGGCGGATTGGCTCAACCCCGTCATCCTGACCAGTGGCTGGTGGGCGATGACTACTGCGGCGACCCTGCCCAGGAAGCACAGGGCCTGAACTCCGTATTTGTGGGCGATCAGTCGACACTTGACGTCATCAGCCGCCATATTGGCCAGTTAAAACACTTTTTTCCGAAATAGTGCACAAATTCGTGAATAGAAAGTTCGCTATTTTAGGAAAAAATGTGTATCTTTGCACCCAAATGAGTAATCAACTGACAGTATGAAGACATTTTTAATGGTTTTAGCCGCAGTGGCCGTGGTGGCTTGCACCACACAAAAACAGGCTGAGGCTGAGAAAACACAGGCACAGCAGTTGATGGAACGACTGGACACCCTGCGACAGAAAGGCTATATGTTCGGGCATCAGGATGATCCGTTCTACGGACTGACATGGGCGTATGAACAGGATTCCAGTGACGTGAAGAATGTCTGTGGTGACTATCCTGCCGTGATGGGCTTTGAACTTGGCGGCATTGAGATGGGCGACGCCAAGAACCTAGATAGCGTGCCGTTTACCAAAATCAGTGAGGAACTGATCAAGCATTATGAGCGCTGTGGCATCGTGACCATCAGTTGGCATCCGCGCAATCCCCTGACGGGTGGAACCGCCTGGGATGTGTCGGACTCGACGGTGGTGAAGAGTATTATTGAGGGCGGTTCGAAATACGACCTCTTCCAGACCTGGATGCAACGCCTGAGCGATTTTCTGGCTACGCTGAAGACGGCTGACGGTCAGAAGATACCCGTGATTTTCCGTCCCTGGCACGAGAATACCGGTTCTTGGTTTTGGTGGGGTGAGAAACTCTGTACGGCAGAGGAATACAAAGCCCTGTGGAACCTGTTGCAGGATAAACTCGATGCCGACGGCTTCGACAATCTGCTTTGGGCCTATTCGCCGGGTATGGCTGGTGACCTGACTGCCGAGAAGTATATGGAGCGTTATCCGGGTGATGAGCGCATCAAGTTGGTGGGTATCGACGGCTACCAGTGGGGCACGAAGGAGGATTTCGTGAGTGAGTTGGATCAGAATCTCGCCATGCTGTGCCAGTTTGCCAAGGATCATGGGAAGGTGGCCGCCCTGACGGAGTGCGGACTGAAGAACCTGACCGACTCCACTTGGTGGACCTCGACGCTGACACCTGTGCTCGACAAGTATCCCATCAGTTACTTCCTGGTATGGCGAAACTATAAGGAGGAGTGGTTCGGTCCGTCGCCTGCCCAGCCCGATGCACCGTATTTCAGACAACTGTATGATAAGAAGAATACGTTGTTCCTGAAGGAGATTAAGCATTAAGATTTAAGCGTTAAGCATTAAGAATTAAGAAAGCATGTCTGATTTTCAAGATAGAGTAAAGACTTTAAGGATTCACCATGAGGCGCTGCTGAGTTTGAAGAACGAACCTGTCGATCGGGAACACTCGGCCTGGCCGCTCTGTTATGAAGAGAACGGCATCTACGAGAAGTATAAGTATCCCGTAGTGACTGCCGCCCATATCCCCTTGGAGTGGAAATACGATTTCAACGAGCAGGATAATCCCTTCCTGATGCAGCGCATCATGTGTCATGCCGCCTTCAATGCCGGTGCCCTCAAGTGGCATGGCAAGTATTGTCTGGTGGTCCGCGTGGAGGGTGCCGACAGAAAGAGTTTCTTTGCCGTGGCGGAGTCGCCCAATGGAATCGACAACTTCCGTTTCTGGGAGGAACCCATCACCATGCCCGATGACGTGATTCCTGCAACTAATATCTATGATATGCGCATCACCCAGCATGAAGACGGGTGGATCTATGGTGTGTTCTGTGCTGAGCGTCATGACGACTCGCAGCCTGGTAACCTCTCTGCTGCGACGGCCACGGCAGGCATTGCGCGTACCAAAGACCTGAAAACCTGGGAGCGGTTGCCCGACCTGAAAACGAAATGTCAGCAGCGTAACGTGGTGCTGCATCCTGAGTTCGTAGATGGGAAGTATGCTTTCTATACCCGTCCGCAGGATGGCTTCATCGATACTGGTTCCGGAGGGGGGATCGGTTGGGCGCTTGTGGATGATATCACCCATGCTGAGGTAACGGCGGAAAAGATCATCAATGCCCGCCACTATCACACCATCACAGAGGTGAAGAACGGCGAGGGACCCCATCCGCTCAAGACGACCAAGGGCTGGCTGCATCTGGCGCATGGCGTGCGTGCCACAGCCGACGGCCTGCGCTACGTATTATATATGTATATGACTTCGCTGGAGGATCCCACGAAGGTGATTGCTCAGCCCGCTGGCTATTTCCTCGTGCCTGAGGGCTACGAGTATCTGGGCGATGTGATGAACGTGGCCTTCTCGAATGGCTGGATTGCCAATGAAGAAGATAGTGAGCACTATGCTTCTGGCAAGGTGTTCATCTATTACGCATCGGCCGACACCCGAATGCATGTGGCCACCTCGACCATCGACAAATTGGTGGACTACTGTATGAACACGCCTCAGGACGGCCTGTATACTGCCGCCAGCGTGGAAACCATTAAACACTTAATCAGAAAAAACAAAAATCTTGAATAATTATGGTAAAAACTAAATTCATCGAAAAGATTGGTTATGGCTTTGGCGATATGTCATCGTCAATGTTCTGGAAGATTTTCTCTTATTATCTTCCGTTCTTCTATTCCAACATCTTTGGCCTGAACCTTGTGGATGCTGGTGTGCTGGTACTTGTAACTCGTATCTGGGATGCGGTTTCCGACCCGATGATGGGTATCATCGCCGACCGTACAAACACCAAGTGGGGTAAGTATCGCCCATATCTGTTGTGGGTGGCTCCCTTCTTCAGCATCTGTGGTATCTTGCTGTTTACCACGCCCGATTGGGAATATGGTGCCAAACTGGTATGGGCTTACGTGACCTATATCCTGATGATGACTGTCTATACGGGTATCAATGTGCCCTATGGTGCCATGTTGGGTGTGATGACCGATGATCCTAAGGAGAAGACCGTGTTCTCCTCGTTCCGAATGTTCTTTGCCTATGGCGGCTCGTTTATATCGCTCTTCCTCTGGGAGCCCCTTACCAATATGTTTGGCGGCTATAATTCCGCCAACGGCTGGTTCTGGGCGATGGTGACCATCTCAGCAGCCTGCTTTGTGATGTTCATCATCTGCTTCCTGCTCACCAAGGAGCACCTGAAGACCGTATCGACCGTGAGTGTGGGCGATGACTTTGCCTCGCTGTTGAAGAATAAGCCCTGGTGGTTGCTCATTGGCGCTGCCCTGTGCTCGAACCTCTTTAATACCGTCCGTGGTGCTACAGTGGCCTATTTCTTCGTGGATATCATCGGCGCCGATGTCTATCTGAGTTTCATGGGCATGGCCTTCCTTTTCTATGCCGGTCTGTTCCTGGGTATCGGCGAGGTGTCGAACATGGTGGGTGTGGCTCTCTGTGTGCCCATTGCCAATAAACTCGGTAAGAAGACCACCTTTATCCTGGTGAATGCCTTGTTGCTGGTGACCAGTGTGCTGTTCTTCTTCATCCCCGTTACGCCTTCCGGCTTCTGGATGATGCTGATCTTCCAGGTGATTATCTCTATCCTGACGGGTGTGATGTCGCCTCTGATCTGGAGTATGTATGCCGATGTGAGCGACTATGCTGAACTGGAGTTCCGTACCGCTTCAACGGGTCTGATCTTCTCGTCGGCCTCGATGGCTCAGAAGTTCGGTGGTGCCATTGGTGGTGCAGCCGTTCTCTGGTTGCTCTCGGGCTTCGGTTATGTGACTGATGCCGCAGAGGTGTCGGCAGGTGTCACCCAACCGGAGAGTGCGCTGATGGTATTGCGCTGGCTGATGAGTTTCATCCCGGCTGCCGTTGCTGCACTGGCCGTCATCGTGGTGTGGTTCTATCCGCTTTCTACCAAACGGGTGGAGGAAATCAACGAACGACTGAAGTCGATGCGTGAAATCGAATAACAAACAATAGGAAATACCAAGACAGTGTTTGATGTGACATTGATGAGAAAGGAGATGCAGGATGTTCTGGAGAAGAACATCCTGCACTTCTGGATGACGCAGATGGTTGACCGTCAGCATGGTGGCTTCTATGGTCGCATGGACGGTCTTGGCACGTTGTGCCCTGAGGCTGAGAAAGGGGCCATCCTCAATGCCCGTATCCTCTGGTCGTTCTCGGCAGCCTACCGGGTGTTGGGCTGTCCGGCCTATTTGGAGGCCGCCACTCGTGCGAAGGATTATCTTATTGCGCATTTTATCGACAAGGAGTATGGTGGCGTGTATTGGAGTGTGAACTATAAAGGGCAGCCTCTCGACACGAAGAAACAGTTCTATGCCATCGGCTTTGCCATCTACGGTCTGTCGGAGTATGCCCGTGCGACAGGCGACAGGGAGGCTTTGGACTATGCCCTGCAACTCTATGACTGCATAGAGAAACACGCTCTTGACAGGGAGCATAACGGTTATATCGAAGCCTGCACGCGGGAGTGGGGTAGGATAGCCGACATGCGCTTGTCGGAACTCGATGCCAACTACCCCAAGTCGCAAAACACCCATCTGCACATCATCGAACCTTACACCAATCTGCTGAGGGCTGTAAGGGAGTTTTCGGCGAACACATCCGTTTCAGACATATCTCTCACCTCTCACCTCTTACCTCTCACCTCTTCATTAAAGAACCTTATCACTATCTTCACCGAGAAGATCCTGAACCCGGAAACCCATCATCTGGATCTCTTCTTCGAGATGGACTGGACACGTGGGGCCGGCCATCTGGAGAGTTACGGCCATGATATCGAGTGCTCGTGGCTCCTGCACGAGGCGGCGCTTGTGTTAGGCGACAAGGCTGTGTTGGCAAAGGTGGAACCGATCGTCCGTGAAGTGGCGAAGGCCTCGGAAAAGGGACTCCTGCCAGATGGCTCCCTGATTCATGAGGCCAACCTCGATACCGGTCATGTGGATGACGATCTCCATTGGTGGGTACAGGCCGAGAATGTCGTGGGGTGGTATAATATCTACCAGTATTTCGGCGATGAGGCTGCGCTGGCACATGCTTTCCAAGGATGGGCGTATATCAAGAGCCAGTTGATTGACTGGGACAATGGCGAATGGTTCTGGAGCCGTCGTCGTGACGGTAGTCTGAATACCATCGATGATAAGGCGGGATTCTGGAAATGTCCTTATCATAACAGTCGCATGTGCCTGGAGATGATGGAACGGATTTCGGCTGGAAGTTAAAATATAAGCGAATTAACAATTATTATCAAATAATCGATAAATATTCCACTTATTTACAAATATTATTTGTACCTTTGCACCTCGAAAGTCGTGATTCTACAGCGTGTAGAATAGTAACTGCTTGAAAATGAGAACAATATTGTTATAATTATATATTAATTTTATGAACTTTACTTTGTTAATTACCGTCTTGTTGACGGCTATTACATTGGTGGTGGCGGCTTACATCGTAGCCAAGTTGATAGGACCGCGGTCCTACGCGAAGGTGAAGGGTGAGCCGTATGAGAGTGGTATCCCCACACGTGGCAGTTCGTGGCTGCCCATCTCGGTGGGATTCTATCTCTTCGCCATCTTGTTCCTCATGTTTGATGTGGAAACGGTGTTTCTGTATCCATGGGCAGTCGTAGTGAAGGATTTCGGTGCACTCGCTCTGCTGAGCATCGGCTTCTTCCTGGTAGTTCTGGTATTAGGCTTGGCTTATGCCTGGCGGAAAGGAGACTTGGAATGGAAGTAAGAAAGCCGCACATCAAGAGTATTCCCTACGAGGAGTGGAACGACAATGCCTCGTTGGAGAAGATCGTTGACGAACTCCATGAGGGTGGCGTCAATGTGATTACGGGCTCGCTCGACCAGTTGATCAACTGGGGACGTTCCAACTCCCTTTGGTCGCTGACCTTCGCCACCTCATGCTGTGGTATCGAGTTCATGGCCTGTGGCTGTGCCCGTTACGACTTTGCCCGCTTCGGTTTCGAGGTGACACGTAACTCTCCCCGTCAGGCCGACCTGATCATGTGTGCCGGAACCATCACCCATAAGATGGCACCGGCCCTGAAGCGTCTGTACGACGAGATGGCCGAGCCGAAATACGTGATTGCCGTCGGTGGCTGTGCCATCAGCGGTGGACCGTTCAAGTCTAGTTACCATGTAGTGAAGGGTATCGAGGAAATCGTGCCCGTAGATGTATTTATTCCTGGCTGTCCTCCACGTCCGGAGGCTATCATGTATGGCATGATGCAGTTGCAGCGTAAGGTGAAGATCGAGAAATTCTTCGGTGGTGCCAACCACAAGCAGACTGCTGAGGAGAAGGCACTGGGTGTATCGAATGAGGAACTGACCTTCCGTTCGAAGCACAACGACCATCGTCGTGAGCCAATCGTAGTAACAAATGTACCCCAGGAATTTGTTGAAGAAATGAAGTCTGCCCAGGCAGACGCTAAAGCAGAGGAGGAGAAGGCATGAAGTTAGAGTTTTTATCATTCGATTTCGACAAGTTCGCACAGGAGATGCAGAA
>Ga0310690_10000215_pt1 | contig 137743 bp, 105 predicted proteins | sample AusTroGonzalo_MG_2_FD_207661 | JGI IMG/M metagenome (GOLD analysis project Ga0310690, IMG submission 207661) | Bovine rumen microbial communities from tropical cattle in Woodstock, Queensland, Australia - Gonzalo_04 (v2) (version 2) | ecosystem: Host-associated > Mammals > Digestive system >...
TAAGTTTAGATGCTGAATGATGCCACTCTACATCCTTATGCGGTATTAGACGACGTTTCCATCGCTTATCCCCCTGATACGGGCAGATTGCTCACGCGTTACGCACCCTTGCGCCGGTCGCCGCCATCGTATTGCTACAACGCGCTGCCCCTCGACTTGCATGTGTTAAGCCTGCCGCTAGCGTTCATCCTGAGCCAGGATCAAACTCTTCATTGTATAAAATTTTATTTCTCTGGCTTTGGGATTTCCTCTCTAGAATCTTCGCTTGCTCTCTCTATTGTATGCTACAATATCAAAATACTTGCTTGTACTTTTGTCTTCCAATAATTCAATGAACTCTCCCCTCTTCCGAAAGGGACTGCAAAGGTAATAACTTTTACTTTCCAACCAAAATTTTTTGCTTAATTTCGCACCCAAACTTAAAAATAGCCATGAAAAGCTACTGGAACCTGTTCTGGACCTTTGTTAAAGTGAGCGCCTTCACCATCGGGGGCGGCATGGCCATGGTGGCGGTGGTCCGGGACATCCTCGTAGAAAAGCGCAAATGGATGACCGACGACGAGTTCATGGACATCCTCGCCATCTCGCAGACATTGCCGGGGCTGATGGCCGTGAACACCGCCATATTCATAGGCTACCGCCTGCTGGGCACCAAGGGGAGCATCGTCGCCACGCTGGGAAGCGTACTGCCACCGTTCGTCATTATCCTGGCCATAGCCATGGTATTCACCGGCTACCAGGACAACGAAATCATATCGTACGCATTCAAGGGTATCCGCCCCGCGGTGGTGGCGCTGATTGCGGTGCCCACCATCAAGATGGCCCTCCGCCAGAAGTGGAATTGGGTATACGGCGGCATCGCCATCGTCACCATGCTGCTGATTGCCTTTCTTAAGGTATCACCTATATATATTATATTGGTAGTCGGGGTAATTGCCGCTGCCGTAGCCAAATACAGGGAGGGCAGGCAATGATATTCTTTGAGTTGTTCTATACGTTCTTCCTGATAGGGATGTTCACCATCGGCGGCGGATACGCCATGCTGACGCTGATTCAGCACCAGGTGGTGACGGTGCACGGATGGATCAGCGCAGAGGTCTTCACCGACATCGTGGCCATAAGCCAGATGACCCCGGGCCCGATAGGCATCAACAGCGCCACTTATATAGGCTACAGCGTAATAGAGTCCATGGGTTATTCGCACGCGGCGTGCATCGCCGGCTCGGCACTGGCCACCAGCGCCGTGGTGCTGCCGTCGTTCTTGATTACCTACTGGATATGCCGCGCCTATGTGCGCCTTAAGCAGAACCACGTCTTCTCGGAGGTTCTCAAGAGCTTCAAACCGCTGGTAATAGGCCTGCTGGGCGCCGCCACGCTGGTGCTTGTCACACCCGAGACCTTCCCCGATTATATCAGCCGGATAATCTTTGCGGCCGCCTTCGCGATAGCGATGTTCACCCGCCTGAGCCCGATATTGATAATCGCGCTGGCGGGCGTCGCGGGCTTCTTTATCTATTGCCCGTAAAAAAATGAGCGACCCTATCGGGCCGCTCATTTTACAGTATCACGTATAAACTTATTTTTCGGGATTGATGAAGGCCAGAATCTCGTTCTTCTTGACATTCTCGCCCTGCGCGGGGTAAACAGCCACATACTTGCCCGTTGCGGGAGCCTTGATCTCTTCGAGGCCGTAGTATGCCTGCACACGGCAGATTGTGTCACCCTCCTTAACCTTCTCGCCCACGTTGGGAGCGGTAGATTTGTCGGCAACGTCGTACTGCCATACTACCTGGCCGGTGGTGGGAGACTGGACAGCGACAGCTTCGGGATAAACCTCGGTGACCTTGCTGATGTCAATCTTGGGAACCTCAACCACGGCGCGTTTCACGATTATCGGGGCACCTGCCTTCTCGCGGGCAGCCTCGAGGTCTTTCTCGAAACGCTGCTTAGCCACGCCGCTCTTATAGTCGAGATACTGACGCTCGTGCATTGCCAGTTCGAAGAGCTCTTCGTCATCCTGGCCGCAGTCCCAGCCATTGTCCTTCATCATCTGACGGTAGTGGTCGAGCTGGTCGGGATATGCATCCTGAGGCTCGCCGTCGTAGAACTCGTAGCCCTTCTCCTTGGCAAGTGCGAGGATTTCGGGTGCGAGAGGGCCGGGCAATTTGCCGGCCTTGCCCAGAATCATGTTCCAGGTGTCGGGGTCGATATTCTTCCAGCGGGGTTCGCCCTTGATGATGCTCATCAGGTTGAGCAGCGCGGTGTTCTTGGTGTACTGGCTGAACGGGGTTACCAATGGCGGGTAACCGAGTTTGGGCCATACGTATTCTACCTCCTGGAACAGTTTGACAGCAAGTTCGTCGAGGCTGAGCTCTTTCTGGCCCTGCTTCTTGAGCGACATGTTGATGGCGCCCTGGAAGCCCTTGAGGTCGGCCATCATGGAGCCCATCATACCGCCGGGAAGGCCGCAGCCGACCAGCAGCGAACTCATCTTGGAGTTGGTAGGCTCGATAAAGTAGCCCAGGAAGTCGTCCATGAAGCTCTGGGTGAGGCGGCGTACCTCCATGTATGCATCCATGTTGAGATCCTTAACAATGAAGCCGTCGGCCTTCATCATCTCACGGATGGTGATCACGTCGGGGTGAACCTTGCCCCAGGAGAGCGGCTCTACCGCAACGTCCAGATAGTCGGCGCCGGCACGCGCTACCTCCAGCATGCTTGCGGGAGAGAAGCCGGGACCGCAGTGGCCATGGTACTGAACCTTGATGTGGGGATATTTCTTCTTGATGCTGGAAACCAGCTGGCCCAGCGCTGTGGGACGGCCGATGCCCGCCATATCCTTGAGGCAGATTTCGTCGCAGCCATATTCTACAACTTTGTCAACCACACCCATATAATACTCTACGGTGTGGATGGGAGAATGGGTGACGCTGAGGGCAACCTGGCTTATCATGCCCGCCTTCTTGGCATATTCTACCGAGAGACGGAGGTTGCGGTGGTCGTTCAGGCCGCAGAACGAACGCGAAATGTTGGTTCCCTGGGCGCATTTAACCTTATACATCAACTCGCGCACATCTTTCGGAACCGGATTCATGCGAAGTGCGTTCAGACCGCGCTCGAGCATGTGGGTCTGGATGCCGACCTTGTTGAAAGGTGCGGTCCACTTGCGCACTGCCACGTTGGGGTTCTCGCCGAACAGGAGATTGACCTGCTCGAATGCACCGCCGTTGGTCTCTACGCGGTCAAAGCAACCCATGTCGATGATTGCGGGAGCTACCTGTAAAAGTTGATCTACCCTCGGAACATATTTGCCCGAAGACTGCCACATATCTCTGTAAACCAGAGAGAATTTGATTTCGCGTGCCATTTAAACCTTTAATTAGTTTTAAGAATAGACTGCGAATTTAGCCAAAAAATGTTGGATTTTGAAAAAAATGTTTACCTTTGCAACCCACATAACACGGTGCCTGTAGTTCAGTTGGTTAGAGCGTCAGATTGTGGTTCTGAATGTCGTGGGTTCGAGTCCCACCAGGCACCCGCCGAAAAGCCAGCCCGAAGGCTGGCTTTTTTCGTCGGGTGCCACGGCACCTTATTTTACTAGGGGGCGCTGCCCCCTAAAACCCCCGCGGCGCAGAGCGCCGAGCCGCTGAAGCGGCTTAATTAACATTGAAACCTGCTCATGAAAACAAAGAAAAGAAAACGTTTACGAATTACCGTGAGTGATTTCATACTTGCGAACAGAAAAGCATCTCGCGAGGAAGAGATTACCACGCACGGTAAGCCGGTTTCATTCCGGAGACAAGTACACAAGTCTAAGAAACAGTACGACCGCAGAAAGTTTAAGAAAACCATCACCCAAACGGATGATGGTTTTCTCTTAGGAATTCATCAACCATTACTCAAAATGATTGTAAACTACTGTGGGGCGCTCGGCGCGGATGCTCATCGAGGGGAACCATATGTCGTCGGGAGTGAGTCCGCAGGAATCGATGGCCTGCAGGGCGTATTCGAGGCGGCCGAAGTGGGAATCGACATTGTTGGTGCCGAAGGTGAATTTGATGCCTCGCTCTTTGGCCCGGCGGATTATGTCGAAGCTGGGGATGCGGTAGCGCGGGTTGATTTCCAGCGCAATATGATATTTTTCCAGCACATCCAAAATCTTGTCTACACGCTCCGGTGTCCACAGAGAATCGTAGTCGGGCTGCAGGGCATCGGGGATAAAAGTCGGGTTGGCATAAATATCAGCAGGTTCGTTGATGAGTATGAGCACGGTCTGCCCCACAAGGTGGTCCATATAACCCTGTACATCGATATCGTCGAAAAATACCTCCTCCGGACGGTAGATGCGGCTTAACCGGCCCTTGTGGTCTACGATGGTCATTGCATCGGTAAAGAGGTACTCAAAGATGCCCAGCGCCTCCTTCGAGAATGTCTGCGTCCATTTGCGCCCTTCGCCCTGCACGCCAAAGAGGAACGGTTCACCGGCTATCTCGTCGTAATATGCATATACCTCGGCATCGTCGGCCAGCATCCTTCCTACCCCTCCCTCGCCGGCATTGGGTGCCACCCCGTAGTTGATGCCAAAGTTCATACTCATCGCGTGCGCCATCTCCTTTGTGAGGTCGCCCTTGAGGTGGACGTGATAGTCAATCACCGGAAAGCCCCTCTGCTGCAGACGGATGATGCCGTCGGTGGATTCGTCAACCGGCGGCAGAGTATCGGCAGGATTCCGGGCTTCGGCGGGCAGGGGAACAATCGCAAGATTGCGGAAACGGACATTGCCCTGCCGGCACGAGACACCGATTTTGCCGGGGGCAATCAACTGTCCCGCGTGCCCTGAGTCGCGCCACGGAGTCTCCGGTTCGGTGTAGCACACCACATCCACACCGTTAATGCGGATGCCTATGTTCTTACCGCGCACCGCCACGCAGAAATCGAACCACTCGCCGTCGCTGGCGAGGGAACGGTACAAATTGCGCACGGAATGCAGGCTGCCCGTCTTGAGCGAACCGTCCGGCACCCCGTTATGGATAATCATCTCATATCCGGCATTGTCGGCGGAACGGCAGAACCCTATGGAGGCCGTCGCCCCGCCCTCTGCGAGCGCCTGGCCGGAGATTTCAAAATTGTCGTACACCACATGGCCGGCCCAACTGTCGCCCTGCGAGAGATTGAGTTTGGAAGGGACTTGGGTGCAGGCAACCACAGCCAGCAAAAGCAAAGGCATGAATCTGGTCATTTCTTCATAATTTATTATGATTCAAAGCTAAGAATATTTTGGCAGTTGGGTAAATAATCTTACCTTTGCAGGCCTTTTCTCGTGAAGAAGAGGAAGTTAAATCATATTATTAACTTTTAAAACCAGTTACAATGGCTGTAAAGATTCGCCTGGCTCGCCATGGCAAGAAAGATTTCGCATTTTACCACATCGTGGTAGCTGACTCCCGCGCACCCCGTAACGGTCGTTACATCGAGCAGCTCGGTACTTACAATCCCAACACCAACCCTGCAAGCATCGCCATCAACAGCGAGCGCGCACTCTATTGGCTTGGTGTAGGTGCACAACCCACCCCGACCACCCGTCGCATCCTCTCTTACGAAGGTATCCTTCTTAAGAAGCACCTTGCAGGCGGCGTAGCAAAGGGCGCTCTCACCGAAGAGCAGGCTGCTGCAAAATGGGACGCTTGGAAGGCAGAGCGTGATGCAAAGGTCGCTGCAAAGGTTTCTAACGTAGCTGCAAGCAAGCGTGACGCTGCCAAGGCTGCCAAAGAGGCTGAGGCTAAGGTCAACGACGCCCGCGCAGAGGCTATCGCCCAGAAGAAAGCAGAAGAGGCTGAAGCTGCACGCAAGGCTGCAGAAGAGGCTAAGGCTGCTGAGGCTGCCGCAGAAGAAGCATCCGCAGCTGAAGAGGCACCCGCAGAGGCTTAAGCAATGCGAGTTCTCAAGTCGTACGGCACAGATGGCGGCGTGATTGTCAGCGCCCCTGAAGTCTGCGACGACATGAGCAAAAAGGAACCGGTGTTCATCGAATTCGATGGACTGCCGGTTCCTTTTTTTATTGAAGAAATCACCCCCAGAGGGGGCGTGAAATATTATCTGAAGCTCGTGGATATCGATAATCTCGAACTGGCCGAAGAGCTTGTAGGCAAGGAGATTATCCTGGATCAGGAAGAAGAGGAAGACGAAGATGTCGTAGGTTTTACCCTCTACGACCAGAACGGCCGCAAGATCGGCGAAGTGACCGCCTTCGAAGATATCCCCGGCAACCCCTGCATCGAAATCAGCGGCGGCACACTCATCCCCTGCCCCGGAGAGTGTATCCTGGACGTAGACCCCCGCAAAAGGACACTCAAACTGCAAATCGCCGACGGCCTGCTCTAGGCCGGCCACAAATACACTTGCTCTTTTCGCACGAATATTTGTAACTTCGCATACAAGTTATTCGAATCGCAATATGAAAAGGCTCATTTTCCTGGTAGCCGGTCTCCTGGCTGTCGCTGCATGTTCCAAGGTTAGCAAGCCGAGGGTAGAGAAGGACCCTCTCATCATATCTTCGCCCACGCCCAGCGAGCAGATCACCAAGGTCGTATTGACCGACAAACAGCAGCAATATGTCAAGGCCGGGAACGCCATGTCCCTCCGGTTCTTGAAGGAGATGTACGACAACAGCGACATCATACTGTCGCCGCTGAGCCTCCAGTATGCCATGGCAATGACCGCCAACGGCGCCAGCGGAGAAACCTTGAAAGAGATTACCGACTTCCTGGGATATGGCACAGACGGCATCGCGGCCCTTAATGAATACAACAAGATCCTGCTGAACCAGTTGCCGGCGGTAGATTTGGATGTGGTGCTGAAGGTCACTGACGCGCTTGTAGTGAGAGACGATTACCCTCTGCTGCCCGCTTTCCAGAAGACTATGGAGGATTACTACTACGCCGCAGTTGACAATATGAGCTTCTCAGACCCGTCGCTGGTGGTGGACCGCATCAACGACTGGACAAAACTCAACACCAACGGCGTCATAGACAAACTTCTGGCAAGCAGCGACATTGATGAATATACCGTGGCTATTCTGCTTAACGCCCTGTATTTCAAGGCGAAATGGGCCGACAACGGGAGATTGCCAATGTTCATAGAGGGTGACACCCACAAAGATAGATTCACCTTGTCCAACGGTACCATCAGAACCGTGAACATTATGAATACCGCGAATTATTTCCAGTATGCCCTGATGGACGGTTTCAGGGTGCTGGCTCTGCCCTACGCCGGCGGCAAGTTCTTCATGTACATCCTCCTCCCGGACAAAAACGACGTGAACGGCCTGCTTGGCAAACTGCAAGGCGTGTCATGGAGCGAAATCACGGGCAGCTTCTGTCGCGATGCATTAGTGTATGTAAAGCTCCCGAAGTTCGACATAGAGAATACCTTCAATCTCAACGACGCCCTGAAGGCGATGGGCGTGAAACGGGCGTTTGGGACCTCGGCCACGTTTGACCAGATGTTCGCGCCCAAAGGGCACGAATCCGAGTCCTTCTATATCGGAAAGGTCTTACAAAAGGCCAAAATTTCCCTGGCCGAATGGGGCACCGAAGCCGCAGCCGTGACGGCCGTGATTTTGGAAGCTACTTCGGCCGGTCCCGGAGAAACGCCGCAGCCCAAGAAGATCTACTTCTATGCCGACCACCCTTTCGTGTTCGTAATAGGAGAATCCACCTCCGGAACCATTCTGTTCGAAGGCGTTTATTCTGGCAAATAAGCGACGGGACTAAGCCTTGTCCAACTTGGATTTATAGGCGGTGCGGGACAACCCCTTGGAAATATTGGTGAGACGCTTTGCAAGGATCTTCTTGCGGATGGGCGCTGCCTTGTCGGTGAACATGACTCCGTCGAGGTGATCCATCTCATGCTGCACCATGCGGGCCGCAAAGTCGTCGAATACCTCCTCTTTCTGTTCGAGATTCTCGTCGTAGTAGCGCACCTTGATGGTTTTGGGGCGGGTGATGTCGGCATCGACGTTGGGGATTGAGAGGCACCCTTCGCTGTAGCTGGAGGTCTCTTCGCTCTCCTCTACTACCACCGGGTTTATCATCTTGCGCACAAAATCTTTCAGTTCAGGATAGTTTTCGACCAGGTCGTTGCCGTCCACGAGCAGCATACGCTCGCTGACGCCAACCTGGGGCGCGGCCAGACCGCAACCGTCGGCATTCTTCATGGTTTCGTGCATGTCCTCGAAAAAGGCCTTGACCTGTGCCTTGTCGGCCTTGGAAATATCCACATCGTCGGCGCGGCGGCGCAATACGGCAGATCCGTAGAGATAAATCGGTAATATCATGATTCTTACATTTTTACAGCATCGGGACGGTCCAGATAGGTCTGGAGGATGATGGCGGCGGAAATCTTGTCTACCGCAGCCTTTTCGCGACGGGCCATCTTTTTCATGCCGCCGTCTATCATCGCGCGATGCGCCAGCACCGACGTGAACCGTTCGTCTTCTAACGTGACCGGTATATCCGGAAACTTTTTCTTGAGCAGGTTCAAAAAGGCATCCACATCACGGGCCGCTTCGCTGGGGGTGTTGTCGAGGTTCATCGGATAGCCTACCACAAAGCGTATAATGGTCTCATTCTGGCCGTATTTTTGAAGATAATCTATTATATTTGCAGAATGGACCGTGTCCAGAGCCGAAGCAAACACCATCAGCGGGTCGCTCACTGCCAACCCGGTACGTTTGCGTCCGAAATCGATGCCGATTATCCTGTTCATCGTCCGCAAAGTTAGTTTAATATGTCCAAAAACAGAAATACTTACGATTTTTCGGTGAGTGGTGAGGGCGGCAGCAGGAAGATTTTCTCTTTCAAGGCCACCAAGGGCTGGGCGGTCATGGCATTTGTGGCAGCTGTGCTGCTGGTCATGATTGTCACATTCATCTTGATAGACCTCACCCCGCTCAAGCAGGCCATAAAGGGCTATCCTTCCCGCGAAAGTCGCGAAGCTGCCCTGCAAAACCGGCTCCGGATCGACTCCCTGGAGCAACAGATCTCCCTCTGGGCATTCCAGATAGGCAACATCCAGCGCGTGATGAGCGGCCGCGAGCCCATTGACCTGGACAGCATCGAGACGCTGCGCGGCAACGCCGGAGAGATGGACATCTACAACGCGATGTACGCCCATCAGGATTCGGTGCTGCGCGGATATGTAGAGAAGGAGGCGGCGCTAGCGGGGGCCAGCGACGGCCACACCGACCAGATCGAAGGGCTGAAGTTCTTTACCCCCGTGAAGGGCATGGTCACGGAGAACTTCAACAAGGCGATAAACCATGCGTACATAGATATCGCGGCGGAAGAGAACACCCCCGTATACAGCATACTGGACGGTACTGTCATCGGGGCCGACTGGACCGAGGACACCGGTTATGTCATGACCATACAGCACACTAACGACCTTATATCGATATACAAACACAACGACCGCCTGCTCAAGAAAGTGGGTGATAAGGTGAAAGTCGGCACCCCGATTGCGACCGTGGGCAACACCGGCCGCCTGTCTACAGGCAATCACCTTCACCTGGAGCTCTGGCACGCCGGCGAAGCTATCGATCCGGCGAAGTATATCAGTTTTTAATATGCAGAAAGACGGCAAAAAACACATCGCCATTCTCGGCTCTACCGGTTCGATAGGGCGTCAGACCCTGGATGTAATATCGCAGCACCCCGACTTGTTCGAAGTAGAACTGCTCACCGCGAACACCAACAGCGCGCTGCTCATCGAGCAGGCCCGCGCCTTCAACCCCAACAGCGTCGTGATTTGCGACGAGAGCCACTACCAGGAGGTTTTCGAGGCGCTGGACAAAGACGACATAAAGGTCTACGCCGGCATGGATTCGGTGTGCGACATCGTCTCGGACAGCACCATAGATGTCGTGGTGGCATCGATGGTAGGGTTTGCAGGGCTAAGAAGCGCCGTGGCGGCCATCGAGGCCGGCAAGACGGTGGCGCTGGCCAACAAGGAGACGCTGGTGGCGGCAGGGTCGCTGGTAATGTCGCTGGCGGCAAGACACGGTGCCAGCATCGTGCCGGTGGACAGCGAGCATTCCGCTATCTTCCAGTGCCTGCAGGGCAACTACGGACGGGACGTGGAGAAGCTGCTGCTGACCTGTTCGGGAGGCCCTTTCTTGCATAAAAGCAAAGATGAGATTGCCCGCATGACGCCCCAGGAGGCGCTCAAGCACCCCCGCTGGAACATGGGCGCAAAGGTCACCATAGACTCGGCCAGCCTGATGAACAAGGGCCTGGAGATGATAGAGGCGCGGTGGCTATTTGACATGCCGGCAGAGCGCATCGAGGTCGTGGTGCATCCCGAATCGATAATCCACTCCATGGTGCAGTACCGCGACGGCGCGGTGATAGCGCAGCTGAGCGTGCCGGACATGCGCGTCCCCATACAATACGCCCTCAGCTATCCGCGACGCATCGAGCTCAACGCGAGCAGGATATCTTTCCCCCATCTGGCGCAGATGACCTTCTTTGCCCCCGACACCGACCGCTTCCCCTGCCTGGACATCGCCCGCAGGGCGCTGGACCGGGGCGGCAACGCGGCATGCGCCATGAATGCCGCCAACGAAGTGGCAGTGGCCGCATTTTTGCAGGGGAAAATCCCGTTCTCGGCAATCCCTGAGATAATTTCGGTGGCGATGTTCCGCACCGCGTTCGTAGAAAACCCCTCGCTGGACGACATCTTCGCCACCCACGCCCAATCCCGCGAGATCGCCGCACAAATGACTAACAACTAATTTATTACGATGGTAATTTTTGTCAAGATAATACAGGTTATTTTCGCACTGTCTATCCTGGTGCTCATTCACGAACTGGGGCATTACACATTTGCCAAACTGTTCAAAGTCAGGGTCGATCAGTTTTACATGTTCTTCAATCCCAAGTTCTCGATATTCCGCTGCAAGTGGTTCGGCGGCAAACTCCACACCAAGTTCTTCTCCAAGAACGACACCCCCCTGCCCCCCGACAGCGACCTGAGCACACTATCGGACGACGACTGGCGCAAATATCCCGACAATACCGAATACGGCATCGGCTGGATTCCCCTGGGCGGATACTGCGCGGTGGCCGGCATGGTAGACGAAACCAAGAAGGCCGACGACCTGAGCAAGGTGCCGCAGTCGTGGGAGTTCCGCACCAAACCGGCATGGCAGCGCTTCTTGATAATGTTCGGCGGCGTGTTCTTCAACTTTTTGCTGGCGATTGTGCTCTACGCGGCCATCCTGCACCACTGGGGCGAAGAATACCTGCGCAACGAAGATGCCGTGTACGGCATCGCGGTCAATGACCTTTCGCGCGAAATCGGTTTCCGCAACGGCGACAGGGTCCTGAGTTTTGACGACCGCACCATCGAAGACTTCACCCAGCTCCAGGTAGAACTGGTGCATTCCCGAGCCAAAGAGGCCAAAGTGCTTCGCGGACAGGACACCGTTTCGATAGACATCGACGAGTCTTACCTGCCGCGGATGCTCAATTCGCCTGGGATGTTCTCCCTCGCCTACCCGTTCGAGGTGGCCGGCTTCATGGAGAATTCCATAAACCAGGAGAGCGGACTGCAGCCGGGAGACCGGGTGGTGGCAGTCAATGGCGAAGAGATGTTCCTGGCGCAAGATGTGCACGATGCCCTGCAGGCGCACAAGGGTGACTCCATACTGGTGGACATTTCCCGCGCCGGGGTGCGCGAGCAGGTCGGCCTGCAGGTCGACACCACCGGCATGATACAGGTGATGCTGGAGAGCGACCTTACCAAGTTCTTCCACATTACCAGGAATACCTACAAGTTCTTCCCCGCCATCCCCGCCGGCATCCGCAAGGCATGCAACTACATAGGCAGTTATGTGAAGGACCTCGGACTGATATTCTCTCCCAAGACCAAGGCCTACAAATCTGTCGGCAGTTTCATCACCATCGGCCGCATCTTCCCCGGCACATGGGACTGGCAGCGGGTATGGTCGCTCACCGCAATGCTCTCCATAATGCTGGCGGTGCTCAACATCATCCCCATACCGGGTCTCGACGGCGGCCACATCCTGTTCATTTTCGTGGAGATTATCACCGGCCGCAAGCCCAGTGACAAATTCCTTGAGATAGCCCAGACCATAGGCATGATACTGCTTCTAGCGCTCATGGTGCTGGCCTTTGGCAACGACATCAGAAGTTTATTCCGCTAAAATAGTATATCTATGAAACCCAGGTATTTAGCAATGATATTGTGCGCCGTCGCGCTGCTGGCAACCGGCTGCAAGAGCAAAGACGGACAGAAGATCCTCCCCTCGATAAGCGGCAAGGCCGGCGAGGTGGCGGTGGTCTGCTCCAAGGTCGAGTGGGAATCGGAGCCGGGCAGCACCCTGCGTGCCCTGCTTGGCGGCGAAGTCCCCTACCTGCCCCAAGTGGAACCCATGTACGACCTGTTCAATGTGCCGCAACAGGCATTCAACAGGGTATTCCAGGTTCACCGCAACATCATCATCATAAACACCGAGAAAAAGTACGAAAAGCCCCGCTTTACCACATGGACCGACGTGTGGGCATCCCCGCAGGTGGTGATCCAGATAGATGCCGAAGACGGTGCCAAGGCGGCCGAAGTGGTGGCCAAGGAGGGTAAAAAAATCCTCGCCCTGCTCGAGCGGACCGAGCGCAACCGCATCATCAGCAATATCAACAGCTTCGAGAATGCCGAGCTGCGCAAACCCGTGAACGAGATGTTCGGCGGCAGCCCCTGCTTCCCCAAGGGTTTTTCCATGAAAAAGATATCCGACGACTTCATGTGGATCTCTTACGAGCCGGCCTACACCATACAGGGCATACTCATCTGGAAATATCCCTACACCGGCGAAGCCGATTTCAACGACGAAACACTGGCGGCCAAGCGCAACGAGATTACCAAAGAGCAGATCCCCTGCACGACCGAGGGCAGTTACATGATACTCAACCCCGACATCATGCCCGGCTGCGACTATTTTGACTACAAGGGGCGCAGCATCACCGAACTGAGGGGTCTCTGGGAGGCATACAACGACTTCATGGGCGGGCCCTTCATCTCGCATTCGTTCTTGAGTCCCGACAAACAATATGTGGTGACCCTGGACGGTTTCGTATATGCCCCGAAGTACGATAAACGCAACTATCTCAGGCAAGTAGAAGCCATACTCTATACCTTCGAGTGGAACAATATTCCGGGAGGTGAATAAATAAATTTGCTTTAATATAAATTTTACATACCTTTGCACTCCCAAATTCGGGGGCACCTCGGTGGGTTCGTCTATCGGTAGGACACAAGATTTTCATTCTTGGAAGAGGAGTTCGATTCTCCTACCCACTACTTATTAATAAAATATTAAAGTAATGGCAAATCACGCATCAGCAGACAAGCGCTTCCGCCAAAGCGAGAAACGCAGATTGCATAATAAGTATTATGCACGCACTACCAGGAACGCCATAAAGGCTATCCGCAACACCACCGACAAGGCAGCAGCAGAGCAGCTCGCTCCCAAGGTATTTGCAATGATTGACAAACTTGCAAAAACCAACATCATTCACAAAAACAAAGCTGCGAATTTGAAAAGCGGTATTGCACTCCATATCAACAAAATGGCATAATTTGAGATTTTGGTCTCAAGAAATAAACAAAACTCCCCAAATTCGGGGAGTTTTTGTTTTATATGCCATTATGAACAACATTCGCATCAAAGATTTCAGACAAGAAGACAGGCCGAGGGAGAAGATGCTTGAAAGGGGTGCCGCGGCACTCACCGATGCAGAACTGCTGGCCATTCTGCTGCGTACCGGCAGCATCGAAGGGAGTGCACTGGATCTCGCACGTAAGCTGCTCGACAGCGCCGGAAGGTCCATGTGCGGAGTATCAAATCTGTCCCTGGACGGCATCACCACCATCAAAGGGATCGGCAAGACCAAGGCGCTGACCCTGCTGGCCGCATTCGAGGCGGGGCGCCGGAGCATGTCCGGGGGTCGCGACGACGACCGCGTGATAACCGACGCGAGGGACGCCGTAGAGATGGTCGCCCCGCTCATCGCCTCCCTGGACCACGAGGAGTGCTGGGTGATATTCCTCAACCGTGCCAACCGCGTGATAACCAAAGAGCGCATGAGCAGCGGCGGCATCACATCCACAACTTTTGACGTCAAGATGGTGGTCAAGCGGGCGGTAGAGCGGCTCGCCAGCGGCATCATACTTATTCACAACCATCCCGGAGGCAATCCGGCGCCCGGCGAGAACGACCGCCGACAGACCGAAGCGTTGCGCAGCGCCGCCTCATTGCTGGACATAAACCTGCTGGACCACATAATCGTGGCCCGCAACAAGTATTTCAGCTTCAGCGAAGAAGATTTCAAACGGAGGTAGCGGCTATATCTCCTTGCGCAGGCGCGCGATGGGGATATTGAGCTGGTCGCGGTACTTGGCGACCGTGCGGCGGGCGACGTTGTAGCCCTTGGAAGAGAGCAGGTCCACGAGCTGTTCGTCGGTCATGGGTTTGTGCTTGTCTTCTGCATTTATGCTCTCGGTGAGGATGGCCTTGATCTCGCGGGTCGACGCCTCCTCGCCCGACTGCGTCATGAGACCTTCGGAGAAGAAGTACTTGAGCGGATAGATGCCGAAGTGGGTCTGGACATACTTGCAGTTGACCACGCGGGAAATCGTGGAGATGTCCAGTCCAGTGCTGTCCGCAATGTTCTTGAGGACCATCGGCTTGAGTTTGGTCTCGTCACCGTCTATAAAATAGTCGTACTGGAAGGCGACTATGGCGTTCATGGTGTTCTGCAGCGTTTTCTGGCGCTGCTTGAGCGCCTCCACAAACCATTTGGCAGAATTGAGCTTGGATTTGACGAACGACACCGCCTCCTTTTCCTGACGGGACGACTTGCTGGCCGCCTGCATCAGCAGCTCCGCGTAATTTTTGTTGACGCGAAGTTCGGGGATGTTGAAGCGGGGCATCGTGATGACCGGCACGCCGTCTTTGAGCTCGAGTATGAAATCGGGCACAATCTGCTGGGCCTGGTCGGAATAGGTGTCGTCTATCTGGCCGCCGGGCCTGGGGTTGAGGCGGGTTATCTCTTCTATGGCATCCTTGAGCTGCTGCTCGGTGAGGCCGAGTTTCTGGATAATCTTGGGATAGTGCTTCTTGGCCAGCGCCTCGAAGCATTCGCTGATGATGCGGCGGGCATTGACCTGGTTCTGCGTCGGGGAGTCGACATCCAGCTGCAGCAGCAGGCATTCGCGCAGGTCGCGGGCGCCCACGCCGGCGGGCTCGAAACTCTGGATGACCTTGAGTATGCCCTCCAGCTCCTCGACGTTGGTCTCGATATTGAGTTTGAAGGCGATGTCGTCGCACAGGCTGTCGAGGTCGCGGCGCAGGTAGCCGTCCTCTTCCAGCATGCCTATCATAAACAGGGCTATCTGGTAGCTGCGCTCGTCTAATTTGCAGTAACCCAGCTGGTTCTCGAGGTTCTGCTGCAAGCTCTCCTTGACCGAGAAGGTGTTGTACTGCGGCTTCTCGTCCTTGCCCTGGTTGTTTACGTAAAGCTTGTAAGAGGGGGTCGGATCGCTGCCGGCATATTCGGTGAGGGAGATGTTCTTGGGAGCCTCCTCTTCGGGGTTGCTCTCCTCTTCTGCAGCTTCGTCGAGCACGGGATTCTCTTCCAGCTCCTGCTGCACGCGGCGCTGCAATTCCAGCGTCGGCAACTCCAGAAGCTTGATGGTCTGGATCTGCAGCGGCGACAAACGCTGTGTCTGCCTCAATTCCTGTGTCAGCCCTTGCTTTGCCATCTTACATTATGGGATAATTGATTTTCTCTTTTACGATAAAGCCAGAAGGGTAAGCGCCCTTTATGGAATTGAGGAACCTGCGGGCATCGTCCTTGGTGCGGAAATCGCCCACGGTCACCTTGAAATAGGGATTCTCATATTCGCGATAGACACTGATACCGGGATGCTGGGCCTTGAAGCCTCCGGCGACCCGCTCAGACATGTTGCGCGCAGTCTGCTTGTTGTCAAAGAAAATGCGGACGCGATAGCCCGTCATCTTCTTGTGCGCATTGCTCGAGATATGGTTGGACATCGCCCTGGAGACGGCCTGCGTCTGGTCTATCACAATCTTGCCTTCGCGCGAGAAAGAGCTGCGTCCGCTGCCGAGCATCTGGAAGATGTCCTTGCCCGCCAGGGTAGAATCTACAGCGGCACGCTGGGCGTAGGTCGAGTCCACCTCGGTATATGTGTCGTTCTGGGCATAGACGCCAAGGGCGCATGCACAGAACAAGATTAATGTCAATATGGCTTTTTTCATTTGTCCAGCATCTTGGCAAGGTTCTCGATGGGAACCTTCTCTTCTTTGAAACGTTTTCTTATGCAACCCGACTTGAGGGTGCAGTCGTAACTCACGGTATAACCTTTTGAGCCATAGTCTTCTATGGACATGGCGGCCAGGCTCAGGGCCGAGAGCGGATTGTCAAAAATCACTTCGAGGGGAATCTCTACCGACTCTTCGCTGCGGCGGTGCAGGGTGGGCAGCGCCTCGCCCTTCTGGCTGCTGTAGGTCACCGTGGCGACCTCCTTGCCGCTCCTGCTATAAATCTGGGCATACAGCCTGGCAACGGAGATATCCCTGGAAGAGGCATTACTGGCATCCACCAGAAGCACGGTCTCGAACGAGACCTGTCCCAGGCCGAGGCTGACGCTCTCGAGGCTCGTCAATTCGCAACCTTTTATCTCAATCTGCTCTTGAATGGGGGTGCAAGAGGCCAAACCGAGCACGATTGCAAAAACGAAAACCGATATTTTGAAAAACTTACTCATTCATTTACAAAGATAATAATAAAAACTAACTTCGCGGTGTAATTTTTGAGAGTAGCATGATTAATAACAATTATCGTTCCGTACGGCCGGCCGTCGATGCCGCCGCCCCCCACGTGTTCATAGAAACCTATGGCTGTCAGATGAATGTCAACGACAGCGAAGTCGTGCTCTCGATATTACAGAAGGCGGGTTTTACCCTTTGCTCGCAGCCCGAAGAGGCCGCCCTGGTGCTGATTAACACCTGCGCCATCCGCGACAATGCCGAGCAGCGCATCCTCGGGCGGCTGGAGTTCTATCGCCTTCAGAAAAAGAAGAATCCAAGATTGCTGGTGGGCGTGCTGGGCTGCATGGCCGAGAGGCTCAAAGACAAGCTGCTGGAGAACCCCGTGGTCGACCTGGTAGCGGGCCCCGACGCATACCGCGACCTGCCGAGACTGGTGGGCATCCTGGGCTCTTCCGGCGAAAAGCAGATCAACACCTTGCTCTCCCACGAAGAGACCTATGCCGACATTTCGCCGGTGAGGATGGATCCCAACGGCGTGAGCGCCTTCATCTCCATAATGCGAGGCTGCAACAACGTCTGCTCTTACTGCGTGGTGCCCTATACCCGCGGGGCGGAGCGGAGCCGCGACCCCGAGAGCATCCTGCGCGAGGCGCGCGAGCTTTTCGAGGCGGGCTACCGCGAGGTGGTGCTGCTGGGTCAGAACGTAGATTCGTACCGCTTCGGGGAGACCGGTTTCGCACAACTGCTCGCCCTGGTGGCGCAGATTTCACCGCTGCTGAGGGTCCGTTTCTCTACATCGCACCCCAAGGACATGAAAGACGAGGTGTTGCTCACCATGGCGGCCTACCCCAATATCTGCAAGCATATACACCTGCCGGTCCAGTCGGGCAGCAACGCCATGCTGGAGAAGATGCGCCGCCGCCACACCCGCGAGTGGTATCTGGAGCGGGTGGCCCGCATCCGCGAGATTATGCCCGATTGCGCCATCACCACCGACGTCATAGCGGGCTTCTGCGGCGAGACCGAAGAGGATTTTGAGGATACCCTGAAATTGTTCCGGGAGGTCAAGTTCGATGCGGCGTTCATGTTCCAGTACTCCGAGCGACCCGGCACCCTGGCAGCACGCCACTACCCTGACGATGTCCCGCCGGAGGTCAAGACAAAGCGTCTGGAACGCATCATCGCCCTGCAGAACGAACTCTCTGCAGAGAGCAACCGCCGCGACGTGGGCCGCGAGTTCGAGGTCCTCATAGAGGGCTTCTCCAAGCGTTCAAAGGACGACCTGATGGGCCGCACTTCACAGAACAAGGCGTGCGTATTCCCCGCCGCCGGCCATGCCAAAGGCGAATACGTCACTGTGAGGGTGCTCTCCAGCACCCCCGCCACACTCATCTGCGAAGTGGTGGAATAATCCCGGTTACTCTACGAACTGGATCTTGCCCAGGTCGCGAGGCTTGGCATCGGGGTCTTCGTCGGGGTATCCCAGACCCACTATGACGCGCAGTTTGTAGCCTTCACTGAAGTTCAGTTTGTCCAGGAACGGCTTGGCCTCGGGAATGCTGTTCATCATCATTACCGGACCGGCCATCACCACCGAGCCCAGTCCCAGCGACTTGGCCGCCAGGCAGACATTCTCGCATAGCAGGCCTACGTTTATCAGGGACATGCCCGATTCGTCGTCGGGACAAGCCACCGCAATGGCGGCGGTTGCGTTGCGAAGCACGTTGCGGAACTTTGGATCGTCGGCACCCACAGGGAACGGAGACTTGTCCTTGATGGCCTGGGTAAGGCCGTCGAAGTATTCCTGATTGTCAATGATGCGGACCTCCCACATCTGGTGGTTCATGGCGTTGGGAGCATTCACGCCGCATTCAGCTATCTGCTGGAGCAGCTCGCGCGGCACGGCCTGGTCCGTGTAGTGACGCACCGACCTGCGGGCCATGATGTTTTCGATAACAGGGTTCGTCATTTCGTCTTCTGTAGCTTGGGGGGCATTCTGGCAGCATCCCGTACCCGCCAGGCACAGGAGCGCGATTGCAATTGTGATAACTATCTTTTTCATAATATGCTAAGTTACGAAAAAGATTTGTTTTCTGCCAGATGTCAAAGACTATTGAGATATACGGCTGCGGTAGCGGTGAGGGCGGCGGTTTCGATGCGGAGGCGGCTGTCGCCCAGGGAGACGGGAGTCCATCCCTTCTCGAGGGCAAGGGTTATCTCTTCGCGGGAGAAGTCCCCTTCGGGGCCTATCATTATCACGTATTTTGCGGTGGAATCCTTGCCGAGGGCTTCCTGGACGGAAATCTTCCCCTCGCACTCGCCGCAGTAGCAGATCAACTTGCGGGTGCTGGGAGCAAAGTCGCGCACGAGCAGCTCGCGCACCGCTGTCAGGGGCTCCAGCGCAGGCACCGCCCCCTTGTGGGACTGTTTTGCGGCTGAGACTATGATGCGTTCGCAGCGGTCGCCCTTGAAGACCTTGCGCTCTGAATAATCCCCCACCAGCGGCACTATGGTGTCGACGCCTATCTCGGTGGCCTTCTCGCAGAACCATTCGAAGCGGTCGATATTCTTGGGCGGCGCCACCGCCATAGTCAGATTGTAGGGATGCGAGCCGTAGCCTTCGATTACGCTGATGACCTCAAAGCCGGTAGCGGCAGGGTCGGCGCTTATAATCTTGCATTCGTAGAGGTTGCCGCAGCCGTCAATCACGTGTATGGTGTCGCCTGCGCGGTGGCGCAAGACCTTGATGCAGTGGCCCGACTCCTGGCGGTCCAGTTCGCGTGCCCCGGTGGCAATTTCTCTTGAGAAAAACAATTCCATGGCGTTATGAGCAGGATTCGGTACGTTTCCACTCCCCTACCTCCATGTCGTGGATGTCGTTGCCGTCTATGTGGAACCGCAGCGCGGTGCGTACGGCGTGAATCCCCTGGAAGCCGCACGAGCCGGGGTTGAACACCATCATGTCGAACTTCTTGTCGCCCATTACGCGCAATATGTGGGAGTGTCCGCACACGAAGATGCGGGGTTTGTTATGGTTTATCAGGTTGAATGCCTCCCAGTCGTAACGGCCGGGGAAACCGCCGATGTGGGTCATAGCCACCTTGACCTCCTCTGCCATGAACACCTGCGTCAGCGGATATGACACCCGCACGTCGGTACCGTCGCAATTGCCGTAGACCCCGATCAAGGGCTTGAAGGCGGCGATGCGGTCGGCGCAGGCGATGCCGCCAAAGTCGCCGGCGTGCCAGATTACGTCCACCGGCTCCAGGAACCGCTGCACATCATCGGCAAAGGTGCCGTGGGTGTCGGAAATCAAGCCTACAAACATACCGATATCTTTCTGGTGGTTTCGTCCAAAGGTTCGATGCGTACCTCGACGGTCTCTTCCGGAAGCAGATCGGAGATTTTTTCGGGCCACTCCATGAAGCAGAAGCAGCCGCTGTAGAAATACTCTTCCAGGCCGAGGTCCTGCGCCTCGCGCAGGGAGTCAATACGGTAGAAATCGAAGTGGAACACCGGCTCGCCGGAAGCTGCACGGTATTCATTTACAATGGTAAAGGTGGGGCTGCAGACGTTGTCGCTCACGCCGAGGCGGTCGCAAAGGGCCTTTATGAAGGTGGTCTTGCCCGCCCCCAGATGACCGCAGAAAGCGATCAGGCGGTTGTCGCCGACAGCCTCCAGGAATTGTGCCGCTGCGGCGTCAAGATTGTCCAGTTTGCAGATTATCTCTTTCATACCGTTTGAAATACAACTGCAAAGATACTATTTTTGCGTCCGTTATGAACGAATCAAAGAGAAATACATATACCTATCAGGTAATGCCGCAGGATCTCGACGGCAAGCGGCACTTCACCGCGGTGGCGTTGGAGACAATGCTGCTCAGCACCGCCGGCAAAGCGGCCAACGAACGCAATTTCGGAGCTTTCAAACTGATTGACAGCGGCGGCGTCAGCTGGGTGCTGCTCAAGTTTGCCGTGGAGATGGGCACGATGCCCGCCGAGGACGAGCTGCTGACCATCACCACCTGGGTAGAAAAGGTCGGAAGCCTGCTCACGACCCGTAATTTCGAAATCCGCAACGCCGCGGGAGCGGTCTTAGGCTACGCCACCACGGAGTGGACCATGATAAACCTCACCACCCGCCGCCCGATGAACCTCTCGACCGACAGCGCCATAGCCAGCTGCGCCACCGGCGAAAGCGTCCCTGTGGAACTGCCCGGACGGCTCACCGGCCTGGTTGTGGACGATAATACCCCCAGGCGCGCCGTCAAGGTCTGCTACAGCGACATCGACTTCAACGGTCACACCAACAGCATGAAGTACCTGCAATGGATGATGGATACCTATCCCATAGAGAAGGTGTATGACTGCAAGATGTCCCGGCTGGAAATCATCTATGTGCACGAGGTGCGCTACGGAGAAGCCGTGGACGTATATTATCAGGACCAGGAAGACAACTCCACCCTATTTGCGGTGAAAGATGCCGAAGGGAACGACTGCGTGCGGGCCCGCATCTGCTGGGGCGATTAACCCTTGAGACATATCACAGGCTAGCAACTTGCGCGGACTACCAGCGTGGGGAGTATCAACTGTTGCCGTACCTCGGGCTCGGGTTCCCCGGCGCGGCGGGCCGCCATTATGTCGAAGAGGGTCTCCACGGCAATCTCCACCGATTCGCGGAGCGGCTGCTCGATGCGGGTCACCGCCGGATCGAGAAAGTCCAGGAAGCCGTTGTTGTCAAAAGAAATCACCCCGACATCGGTTCCGACCCTGAGCTTGATGGTGCGCAGCGCATCTATCACACCCAGCAGGATGGTCGAACTGAAGGCGAATATGGCATCGTACGGCCGCTCGCCCTCCGGGAACGCCGCCAGTGTCTCGCGGTGGCCATTCTCTACCGAAAAGGCATCCCCCACGGTGGCGCAGGTGACATCTTTGCCTTCGAGGGCATCCATAAAGCCGCGCAAGCGCTCTTGGTTAGGCATGGACGAAGGGACGCCCTGGATGGCCAGGATGTGCTTGTAGCCCCTCTCCAGCAGGAATTCGGTGGCCATCCGCGCCCCCGCGTAGTTGTCGGTGCAGACATACGGAAGGGTCGTCTGGCCAAAGTAGCGGTCTATGAGCACCAGCGGTATCTCCTTGCTGATCTGTTCGTGCAGGGCGGCCGAGGTTGACGCCGGGATGGAGATGATGCCGTCTACCTTGCGGCCGATAAAGGTCTGCAGCGCCTGCTCCTCTTCTGCCTCGGACTCCCGCGAGTCGGCCAGCAGGGTGTGGTAGCCCCTGGCGGCAAGCATATTGATGACTATGCCCGAAAGGGTCGCGAAAAAGGGGTTGTCGATGCCGGGCACCAGCAGCCCGATGGTTTGCGACTTTTGGGTGCGCAGCGTCTGCGCCACTATGTTGGGCCGGTAGTTGAACCTGTGCGCCGCCTCGGTGATTTTCTCTACGGCGGCGTTGCTGATGCGATAGCGTGCCGCCTGCCCCGTGAGCACGCGCGACACTGTGGTTATGGAATACCCCGTTTCTTCGGAGATTGTAAAGATGTTGCTTTTCTTGTCCATTTTTTTGTTTGCCTTTTTCGCAAGAATTTTCTTACATTTGTAAAAAAATTGCGCAAACGTTTGTGCAAATATAGTAAAGAGTAGAAAAACAACAAAAATATGAGCCAGAATAAACGAATTCTTGTTGTCGGCAGCAGTAACACCGACATGACAGTAAAAACAAAGTACCTCCCCAAACCGGGCGAGACGGTGCTTGGCAACAACTTTACCATGGGTCCCGGAGGCAAGGGAGCCAACCAGGCGGTTGCGGCAAGCCGTCTTGGCGGTGACGTCAAATTTATCTGCAAGGTGGGTCGCGACATATTCGGCGACAACGCCATTGCCCATTACAACAACGAGAAGCTCGACACTACCGGCATACTTCGCAGCGACAAACCCTCCGGCGTGGCCCTGATTTCCGTGGACGAGAATGCCGAGAACAACATCGTGGTGGCATCGGGTGCCAATGGCGACCTCAACGAGGCCGACATCGAGGCGTCCCGCAAAGACCTCGAGAACTGCGGCATCCTGCTGCTCCAGCTGGAGATTCCCGTAGAGTCGGTATTGAAGGCTGCCAAGATCGCCCACGAGGCCGGCGCCATGGTGGTGCTCAATCCTGCACCCGCATGTCCCCTGCCCGAAGAGATTTTCCGCTATATCGACCTGTTCATCCCCAACGAGACCGAGCTTAGCAACTACAGCGGCATCGAGGTGGCCGACGTTGCCGGCGCCGAGAAGGCTGCCGCCGCAATGCAGGCCAAGGGGGTCGGCAAACTCATAGTGACCATGGGCAGCAAGGGCGCCCTGATTTGCGAAGGCGGCCCCTCGGTGTTCGTTCCCGCCAAGAAGGTAAAGGCGGTGGACACCACCGCTGCGGGCGACACCTTCTGCGGAGGCCTCTGCGTAGCCGTATCGGAAGGCAAGGGGCTCAAAGAGGCTGCGGAATTCGCCTGCTGCGCCTCTGCCCTCACCGTGCAGAAGATGGGTGCACAGAACTCCATCCCCTTCCGCAAAGACTTATAGAAGATAATAACAATTAAAACAATACTACTATGTACATCGTTGGCAGTTACACACTTGCAGTTATTTTCTGCTTTGTCACAATGCTCTGCTGGGGCTCCTGGGGCAACACCCAGAAGCTCGCCGCTAAAAGCTGGAGATACGAACTCTTCTATTGGGACTATGTCATCGGCATGGTCATCTTCTCGTTGATACTCGCATTCACCGCCGGCAGCATCGGCAGCCAGGGCCGTCCGTTCCTTCAGGACCTCGCTCAGGTCAGCTGGACAAGCATCGGATGGGTCCTCCTGGGCGCTGTGATATTCAACGTCTCCAACATCCTGCTCTCGGCATCTGTATCGCTGGCAGGTATGGCTGTGGCATTCCCGCTGGGCGTGGGCATCGCGCTGGTAATGGGCGTGCTCAACAACATACTGCTCCACCCCACCCCGGGCCAGAACACCACCCTGCTCTGGATCGGCGTGGCACTGGTAGTGCTGGCCATCATCTGCAACGGTATCGCTTCCGGCAAGGTATCCAACGAGCAGCGCGACGCCAAGCAGAACCGCAAGGGCATCATCCTGGCGCTGCTGGCAGGCATCATCATGTCGTTCTTCTCCGCACTGGTTTATAACGGTGTGGACCTCGACAACTTCGCAGCTCCCGCCGCCGGCAAGATGACCCCCTACACCGCCATGGTAATCTTTGCCCTGGGCGTGTTCCTGAGCAACTTTATCGTGAACACCATAGTAATGAAGAAACCCTTCGTGGGCGAGCCCGTCACCTACAAGCAGTATTTCGCAGGCAACTTCAAGACCCACCTGGTAGGTGTCCTTGGCGGTTGCATCTGGGCCCTCGGTACTTCGCTCAACTACATCTGCGCAGGTACTGCCGGCGCAGCTGTTTCTTACGCACTGGGCCAGGGCGCACCTATGATCGCAGCTATCTGGGGCGTATTCATCTGGAAAGAGTTCAAGGGTGCTCCCAAGAAGGTTTACTGGCTGCTGGCACTCATGTTCGTGCTGTTCGTGGCAGGTCTGGCATGCGTGGTCAAGGCCGGTATGTAATCATTTTACAACATGAAAAAATTTATCTTTACAATAATTGCACTGCTTGCGGCATGGAGCGCCTTTGCCCAGTCGGTGACAATCACCGGTAAGGTGACCGACGAGAATGGCGAACCGCTGCCCAGTGCCACCCTGCTGGCGGGCGGAGACTATGACGTCACCGACCTTGACGGCGGTTTCTCGCTCAAGACCAAAGCGGGGAATGCGGTGGTGGTCTCGTTCATGGGATACGAAGACTACACCTTTACCGCTGCCGCAGACATCAGCCCGCTCAGCATCAAGATGACTCCCTCGCAGGCAATCATGCTTGACGAGACCGTAGTGATCGGCTACGGTACCACCACCAAGAAGGAGACCACCGGCAGCGTGGCGAGCCTCAAGTCCGAGAACCTCGACTTGGGTTCGTATATCAACGCCGGCGCGATGCTGCAGGGCAAGGTGGCAGGTCTCACAGTGGTAAACCCCGACGGCGGTGACCCCAACGCCTCCTATCAGTTCTTGCTGCGCGGTACCAATACCCTCAAGGCAGGACAAGGCCCTCTGATTATCATAGATGGCGTGGCCGATGCCGACATCCGCAACATCAACTTCCAGGAAGTCGAGAGTATCGACGTCCTCAAGGACGGTTCTGCGGCTGCCATCTACGGTACCCGCGGTACCAACGGCGTGGTCATCATAACCACCCGCCGCGCCCGCAGCGGCTCCACCAGCGTAGAATACGACGGTCAGGTATCGGTCCAGGCCGTCCAGTCGCGCGCGATGCCCATGACGGCAGAGGAATTCAACTACACCATCAAGAATTATGCACCCGCAAAGGTCGGTTCGCTGTACGGCTATGACACCGACTGGTTCGACGAGATTACCCGCACGCCCATCAGCCACAAGCACAGCCTGGCCGTGTCGGGCGGGAACGACCGCTTCTCGCACCGCACAGTGCTCAACGTAGAGCAGAACCAGGGTCTGCAGAAGGGCAACGACGCCTCCAAATACCTGATCAAGACCAACATCGTGCAGCACGCTCTCGAGGGCTGGCTCGACATGGACTACAACCTGAGTTATGTGAAGAGGGTGGCATCCCCGGCCAACTACGGCGCTTTCCGCCAGGCCTTCATGCGCAACCCCACCGAGCCCGTTTACGACGAGACCGCTACTGAATACGGCGGTTATTTCACCCTGACCGAATCGGACTACTCCAACCCGGTGGCCATGATCAACGAGCGCTACGCGACCAACGAGACCAGTACGGTGGCCGCAAGCGTGAGGGCGACCCTCAACATCCTGCCGATACAGGGTCTCAAGTGGGACAACTTCCTGAGTTATTCCGACGAGAAGTATTTCGGCAGCGAATACAAGACATCGTATTATCCCGGCAGCGTGGGCAAGGGCGGCGTGGCCTACACATCGGCCAACGCCTATGACAACCTGCAGTGGGAGAGCACATTGCAATATTCCCGCATGTTCGGCGACCATTCCTTCCAGGGAATCCTCGGATATACCTGGCAGAAGCAGATGAACTGGTCCAGCAACATGGAGAACTACGGCTTTGACTCCGACTTCTACAAAGCCAACAATATGGGTATCGGCACCGCCCTCAAGCAGGGTCTGGCCGACATGTACACCAACCGTTCTTCCAACCGCTACATCGCCTTCTTCGGCCGCGTGATATGGAACTATCAGGAGAAATATCTCGCATCCGTTTCGCTGCGCCGCGACGGTTCGACCCGCTTCGGCAAGGACCACAAATGGGGATGGTTCCCAGCAGTGAGCCTCGGCTGGCGCATGAGCCAGGAAGAATGGCTCAAGGATGTCGAGTGGATCAGCGAACTCAAATTGCGCGCCGGTTACGGCGTGACCGGCAACCAGGACTTCGCCAACTACAAGTCGCTGATGCTGATGTCATCCAGCACAAGTTTCTATTATAACGGCGAGTGGATCAACTCCTACGCTCCCGCATCCAACGCCAATCCCGACCTCCGCTGGGAACGCAAGAGCGAGTTCAACGTGGGTGCCGACTTCTCTTTCCTGAACGGCCGCCTGGGCGGTACCCTGGACTATTATTACCGCCTTACCACCGACCTGCTGTATGAATACAACGTGCCGGTTCCCCCGTACGACTACAAAACCCTCTTCACCAACGTGGGCTCCATAAGCAACACCGGTATAGAGCTGTCGCTCTACGCAACGCCGGTCAAGACCCGCAACCTGGTATGGACCACAAGCCTTGTGGCTGCGCACAACCGCAACAAACTCATAAACTTCACCAACGAAGAGTTCCAGAACCAGGATTATGAGATCGGCTGGATTGCGACCCCCGTGGGCGCTTATGTACAGCGCCTTATCGAGGGCGAGAGCCTGGGTTCGTTCTATGCCCCCCGCTGGGACCACGTGGGTGCCGACGGCCGCGACGTGCTCAAGGACGAATTTGCCGGCAAGGTGCCGGTAGCCAAGTGGAGCCGCATCGGCAGCGCCTATCCCGATGTAACCCTGGGCTGGAGCAACACCCTCCGTTACCGCCAGTGGACATTCGGATTGACCCTGCGCGGAGCCATCGGAGGCAAGGTATTCAACAGCTACCGCGCCACTTACGAGAATCTGCAGCAGATCGGTCTGCGCAATATCCTCGCATCCTGGCTCGACGACACCTCCTATACGGGCGAGATACGCTACTCTGACAAGTATATAGAAGATGCAAGCTACCTTAAGTTGGACAACGTGTCGGTAAGCTACGATCTGCCTTACCACAACCAGTACCTGCACTCGGCACGCATCTTCCTCTCCGGCCAGAACCTCTACTGCCTGACAGGCTACAAGGGCGTAGACCCCGAAGTGAGCCTCTCCGGCCTGACTCCCGGTATCGAGAGCACCAGCTACTATCCCCGTACCATGACATTCTCCCTTGGAGTAAACCTGACATTCTAAACACTCTGCGGTATGAAAAAGTTATTATTTACGTTGATACTCGGTGCTGTCGCACTCGGCGCATGCACCAATCTGGACGAGGAGATTTATTCCAAGATTTCCAAGGAAAACTTCTTCACCACCGAAGAGCAGTTTGTCAAATATTCTGCCCGCGCATACTCGTCGCTGCAGCACTGGGGCACCGAGAAGAGCCTCTGGACCTTTGTGATTCAGAACACCAACGAGGTATGCACTCCCGTCAACCCCAACGGCGGATGGTGGGATGACGGCCGCTACAACGAGGTACACGTGCACAGCATCCCCTCCAGCAACCGTCTCCTGGAAATGGCCTGGGACTATTGGGCAAGCGGCGTGACCGCCTGCAACGACGTGCTTGACATGTTCGAGAGCGTCGACAAGGACTTCGCGGCAAAAGACCGCGTCGTGGCAGAGGTCAAGACCCTGCGCGCATATTACTACCTGTGCGCCATCGACAACTGGGGGAGCGTCCCCTACTCCATCTCCAAGAAAGAGAAGGGCTATCCCGAGAAGAAAGACCGCGCCTTCATGTTCGACTTCATAGAGAAAGAGATCAAGGACAACATCGACTTCCTGCAGGTTGAACCCACCGGCGAGTATTATGGCCGCATTACCCGCGGTGCCGCCGACGCCATCCTGGCAAAACTCTACCTGAACGCAGAGAAATGGATTGGGAAGGCTATGTGGAAGGAGGCCGAGGAGGCCTGCCAAGACATCATCAGCCGCGGCAACTACAGGCTCGCAGAAAATTACAAAGACAATTTCAAGGTCTACAACGAGACTTCGCCGGAGCAGATATTTGCCATTCCCTACAGCACCGTCTACACCACCGACGACCACCATGCCTTCATAATCTACATGTCGACCCTGCCGGCAGACATCTGCCGCCCGATGGGCATCCCCGCCGATGCCTGGGACGGTCTTTGCGCAGAGCCCGACTTCATGGCAAGCTATGAGGCCGGCGACACCCGCAAGAAGGATACATGGCTCTACGGCCAGATCTACGACAAGGACGGCAATCCGCTGGAATATGCCCCCGGCGTGCCTTACGTCATCGATCCCGATATGCCCGAGAGCGTATATGGCAAGGATGCCCGCCGCGACGCACTGCAAGGTGCCCGCATCGCAAAGTGGGAATACCAGAGCGACGGTCGCCTCACCGGCGGCCAGGTCGGCATGGACAACGACTTCTTCTTGCTGCGCTATGCCGACGTGGTGCTGATGTATGTAGAGGCCCTGGTTCGCCAGAACCGCGCTTCGGAAGCTGCCAATGTCGCCGATTTCCAGCGCATCCGCACCCGTGCCGGCCTGAAGCCTTTCACCGCCGCACAACTGACGCTTGACAACCTCTACTGGGAGCGTGCACACGAACTCGCCATCGAGGGGTGGCAGCGCCAGGATATGATCCGTTTTGACAAGTATCTGGAGGCCTGGTGGGCAAAACCCGCCAAGGAAGCTTCGGACCTGACTCTCCCCTATCCGAAATCGGCTATTGCAGCCAATCCTAACCTGAAGTAACATGAAACGTCTCCTGATATTAATACTCGCCTCGTCGCTGATGTTCTCCTGTGCCGATTCCGGCAAAAAGGAGATTACCCGCACCCAGCTCAAGGATAAGATTGCCGGCGCCTGGATAGGCCAGATGGTGGGCAACATCTACGGCTTGGAATATGAAAACAAGTTCGTGGACGAGCCCGGCGAGGGCCCCTTCGTGTTCAACAAAGCCATAGCCAAGATGGCGGCGGTGGACGGAGCCTTCTCTGACGACGACACCGACGTGGAATATCTCTATCTGCTTATGATGGAGAAATACGGCATCGACATTACCTACGAGCAGGTAAAAGAGGGATGGATGTACCACATCCGCGACCGTGTCTGGCTCGCCAACCGTGCGGCGCTGGGCCTGATGCACTATGGTTTTACCCCGCCATACACCGGCAAGAAGGAGTACAACCCGCATTGGTTCCAGATTGACCCCCAGCTGATAAACGAGATATGGGCCTACACCGCCCCGGGCATGCCGGCCTACGCCGCAGGCATCTCCGACTGGGCAGCCCGCATCACCTCCGACGACTGGGCCGTATCTCCCACAGTGGTCTACGGTGCGATGTATTCCGAAGCCTTCTTCGAGAGCGACATCCCCACCCTGATCCGCCACGCCAAGGAGTATCTCCCCAAAGAAGACCGCTTCCGCAAGATCATCGACGAATGCCTGGAGCTCTGGCAGCAGAATCCCGACGACTGGCGGGTTGCCCGCAAGGTGATTGCCGACGAGTTGTATGTCAATGAGCCCGACATCACCAAGAGCATCTGGAATGCCGACCTCAACGGCGCGATGGGCATCCTGTCGCTGCTCTACGGCGACGGCGACATCGAGAAGACCCTCACCATAGGGTGCGCTATGGGCTTTGACTGCGACAACCAGACCGCCACCATGTGCGGACTGTTGGGCGTGATAAACGGTTTCGGCGGAGTGCCTCTGGACCGCGCGATGCCTTTCGAGCACTGGACCAAGCCTTTCAACGACCGCTACATCAATGTGACCCGCTACGACATGCCTGATGCCTCCATCGAGGATATCATCGAGCGCACCGTCGTCCTGGCCGAGAAGATCATCCTGGCCCGCGGCGGCAGCGTGCGTGAAGAGGACGGCGAGAAGATTTATACCATCAACACCAAGGCCCGCTTCAATCCGGCACCGGTAGCGGCCAGCACCTTTACCCTGCCCGAAGACCGCGGTCGCAACCTGGCTCCCGAGGCAGCCGAAATCCTGGCGCTCACCCGCGAAACCGACGTGGCTACCCTCGACTCCTGCTGGCTCACGATACCCAAGACCTATCGTGCCTACACCGTGGATGTCATCAATGACGGTGTCACTGGCGGCCCCGGCGCGGCGTTCTATTCGCTGGGCGGGAAATCCAACGCCCCCAAGCGCGACTATTTCGGTTACCGCTGGGACGAACCCATAACCACCGACATGATATCGTTCCACTACGGTCCGCTGGAGGAATTCGGCGGCTGGTACAGCAACCTGCACCCCGAATATCTGGACGAGAACGGCGAGTGGCAACCTATTGAGGCCCAAGTCACCCCCGATTGGCCCTACTGCGACGAGGTCTTCTTCCAGCCGCACAACGGAGAGTTCATCTTCTCCTTCCCCAAGGTTACCACCACCGCAATCCGCGTGATAGGCGACGATGCCGTGCTGATTCACTGGAACAAATACACCAAAGACGTATCATCCTTTATCTCCATAACTGAACTGCAGGTTTATGAAGCGAAGTAGCATATTGGCATTGTTGCTGCTCTTGTTGGCCGGTTGCGGTGCACCCAAGGCTCCGCAAAGCGTGACCATGTCCCGCGACGCCCTCATGGACAAGATCCGCGGCGGCTGGGCAGGCCAGACCATCGGAGTCGTATACGGCGCCCCCACCGAATTCAAGTTCACCGGCACCCTGATACCCGACAACCAGCCCATAAGCTGGGGCGAGGGGTACGTCAAGTACTGGTGGGACCGCAAGCCGGGGCTGTTCGACGACGTGTACAACGACCTGACCTTCGCCGAGGCTTTCGAGCAACTGGGACTGGACGCGACTTCAGAACAGCTGGGCATGCGCTTCGCCTACGCGCCTTATCACCTGGCACACGCAAACCAGGCCGGGCGTTACAACATCCGCCAGGGCATCATGCCGCCCGAATCGGGCAGCTGGATTAACAACCCGCACGCCGACGACCTCGACTTCCAGATTGAGGCCGACTTCATAGGCCTTATGTCGCCCGGCATGATTCCGCAGGCGCTCGACATCGCCGGCCGCGTGGGCCACATCATGAACAGCGGCGACGGATTCTACGGCGGAGCTTTCGTCTCGGGGCTCTATAGCGCCGCGTTTGTGGAGAGCGACCCCGCCCGCATCGTGGACATGGCCCTGGAGGGAATCCCCCAAGAGAGCACCTTCTGGCAGTGCGTGAACGACGTGCGCGTGTTCCACAAGAGGTATCCCAATGACTGGAAGCAGGCATGGTTCGAACTCCTCAAGAAGTGGGGGTCCGACACCGGCTGCCCCAAAGGGGTATTCCTGAGCTTTGACATAGATGCCAAGATCAATTCTGCATACGTGGCGATGGGCCTGCTCTACGGCGGCGGCGACTTTGGCCGTTCCATGGAAATCGCGACCCGCTGCGGCCAGGATTCCGACTGCAACCCCGCCACAGTGGGCGGCGTGCTGGGCGTTGTCCTGGGGCTGGAGGCGATGCCTTCGTTCTGGAAAGATCCCGTCATGGAGATCTGGGACCTCGATTTCGAGGGTACCGACGTTTCGCTGGCCAAGGGTTCCGAATACTCGTTCAACCAGGCGTTGCAGCTGATTGCGCGCAACGGCGGCGAAATCACCGACAGCGATGTCACCATACCGCTCAAACCGGTGGAAATCCTCCCTCTGGAGCAGAATTTCGTGGACACCTACCCCATCTACCGCGACCAGAAGGATGCCTGGATGAGCGACACCTACGAGTTTGACTTCTCTGGCAACGGCTTCGTGATCTGGGGCAACCTGGTGTGCCTTCGCGGCATCACCGCCGACTATGCGGCCCGCGTGAGCAAGAAACACGTCGGCAGCGAGGTCTTCGCCCTGGCAGAAGAGGACGACGACTATGTCGCCGAAATAGAGGTCTGGATCGACGGCGCGCTGGACCAGGTGTCGATGCTCCCCATGAAAGGGACTTCACGCAAGCTCGAACCCGCATGGAAATATTGCCTCGAACAGGGTCGCCACAACGTGAAGATGATATGGCGCAACCCCAAACCCGACACATATCTGCTGCGCATCAACGCCATACAATATTACGGCGACCAGCCGATAACCGACACTTACTATCACAATTAGCATGAAACGTCTCTTCATACCGCTCTTGGTGCTGCTTACGGCCTGCACTTCGGCGCCCAAGATACCTTACGGCCAGACAGTACAGATGGACGACGCCACGCTGATGGACAAGATCCGCGGCGGCTGGTACGGCCAGACCATCGGTTGCACCTACGGCGGCCCCACCGAGTTCAAATACAAGGGAGGCATCATCATGGAGGAGATTCCCATCCCCTGGTACGACGACTACATTTACGACACCTACATCGAGGACCCGGGCCTGTACGATGACGTCTACATGGACCTGACATTTCTCGAGACGATGCTCAAATACGGCCTGGATGCCCCTGTAGAGGAATATGCAAAGGCCTTTGCCTATGCCGACTACAAGCTCTGGCACGCCAACCAGGCAGCGCGCTACAACATACTCAACGGCCGCGGCGCCCCCGAGTCGGGCCACTGGATGTACAACCCCCATGCCGACGATATCGACTTCCAGATTGAGGCCGACTTTATCGGGATGCTCTATCCCGGGCAGGTGAACCAGGCCTCTGGACTCAGCGACCGCATAGGCCACATCATGAACTACGGCGACGGCTGGTACGGCGGCGTATACATTGGCGCGATGTATTGCCTCGCATATGTCTGCGACGACATCCCCACCATTGTCACCGAGGCGCTGCGTACCATCCCCGAAGGGACCAAGTTCCACAGCACCATCTCCGACGTCATCAAATACTGGAAGCAGTATCCCGACGACTGGAAGCAGTGCTGGTTCGAGGTCACCAACCGCCACGCCAACGACGTGGGCTGCCCCGAGGGGGTATGGAACGGCTTCAATATCGACGCCACCATCAACTCTGCATTCGTGGTGATCGGCCTGCTCTACGGCGGAGGCGACTTGTTCAAGACCATGGACATATCGACCCGCTGCGGCAACGACTCCGACTGCAACCCCGCATCGGCGGCGGGCATCTTGGGCGTGATGTACGGCTACGACGCCATCCCCGACGAATGGAAGAAAGGGGCCGAGCGCATCAAGGACATCCCCTTCCCCTACACCAGCCTGAGTCTGGAGGATGTATGCAAGGCAAACTTTGACCTTGTGAAAAAAGTGGCGCAAAAAAGTGATAATACCCGGCAGGATTGCATTTATATAGAGTTGGAAACTCCGCAACCGGTACGTTACGAACAATGCTTTGAAGGAATCATGCCCGTAGAGAAACGGGTGTTGAAGAAAGCCTTCACCAATAGTGTGGACCTCTCTTTCAAGGGGAACGGCATTGTGGTGGAGGGCAGCGTCCGCAAAACCGGTCATGCCGACGACAGCTATGTGGCCAACATCACCGCATTGCTGGACGGAGTCGAAGTAGAGAACTTTAACATGCCGATAGATTATATCACCCGCAAGTACGAGATATTCTCAAAGTACTGTTTCGAGAGCGGCGAGCATACCCTCACCTTGCGCCTGAATAATCCAAATCCGGACTATGAAGTTTATGCATCAGAAATGGTTGTCTATGATAAAGAATAAATACATATTGCCGCTGCTGCTCGTGCTGATGGTGGCAAGTTCTTGCGGGAGTTGCTCCAAACACCGGCCCCTGCCCGATGTCGATCCCGTGCAGCTGCCCCGCTACAACACCGGCCTGACTTTCTCAAGCAAGGTGATAAACACTACCGTGACATACGACATCATGCTCCCCAGGGAGTATAACGACAACAAGGACAAACGCTATCCGGTGGTGTACTGCCTGCACGGCTACGGCGACGACAACACCTCTTGGAACGGCCACTACATGGCTTGCGAAGCCAAGATCACCAGCCTGGAGAACAACGGCCTGGAGCCGATGATATACGTATTCCCCTGCGGATGGAAGACCTATTGGTGCGACCGCTACGACGGTACCTTCCCCTACATGACCATGCTGGCCAGCGAACTGGTTCCGCTGATAGATAACACTTACCGCACCATTGCCGACCGCAACCACCGCGCCATCACCGGCTATTCGATGGGTGGGTTCGGCGCCATGGCGACGGCCATGAAGCACCCCGAGCTCTTCTCGATGAGCGCACCGCTGTCAATGTCGTTCCGCACCGACGAGCAATATATGACCGAGTCACAGAGCGGCTGGGACAACCAGTGGGGCAAGGTGTTCGGCGGCGTCGGCCAGACCGGCGAAGGTCGCCTGACCGACTATTACAAAGACCACTGCCCCCTGCATCAGTTCACCGCAGGGAATAAGGACAAATACTCTTCTGTACACTGGTTCCTGACCTGCGGCGACGACGAGCAGCAGCTGCTGTTTGCCAACGACGACCTGCATGTGCTCATGCGCGACAATGGTTATGAGCACGAATACCGCGTGGGCAACGGCGGCCACACCACATCTTACTGGAAAACCGCCCTCGAAGAGATCCTGCCGTGGTTCTCGGCACTTATGGCCGGACAGACCACCTGGCAGAAAAGTATCCGCGAAGTGGACGTCCCCCAGGGATGCACCTTCACCTCCGAGGGTAATTATATCTCCGACGGCTATGTTGCTGCCGGCAACAGCGGCGGTACCGCCTTGTATATCGCACACGACGGCGTATCCGAGGAGTGGCTCAAAAGCGCCATGGCCATAATCCAGCGCGGCATGGCATCCAAGAAGTTTGTCCTGCTCCCCTGCAACCTGGCGGTACGCAGCCTTTCGGAGTGGGTAAGTTACTACAAGGACATCTACCCCACCGACGCCTCCCAGGTGCTGGCCATAGGCAAGGCGGGCAGCGAGGCCATCCAGAAACAGTCGCTTTTCAGCGTGCTCTACTTTGAGAGTGCCGAAATCAACGGCGACATCAACGTATCCGGCGACAGGGCCTACTTCTTTACCGACACCGACGACGGTCCGTATTACAAATCGGCCAACGCCCTCTACAAAGCCTGCAAACGGGGCGACGTGACTTTCGAATACCGCTGCCGCAACCATCTGGACGATGCGCAGACCAACTTCCTCACCGGGATAGAATATTTGAAATCCAATTTATATAACTTCTAACAATCAATCACTAACCATTTTAATTCAACAGACAATGAAAAAAGTTCTTTTTGCAATTGCAATGATTGCTGTGGTTGCCTTGAGCGGCTGCACAAAACCCGAACCCAAGATCCAGAAACGTCTCGTTATGTGCGGTGACGAGTGGGACAAGTATGCATTCACCTACGGTGCCGACGGCAAGATTTCCGTTGTTAACCGCAACGAGGGCGAGCGTACCTGGACTTTCACCTGGAGTGGCAACACCGCTACTGTTGCTTATGTAAAGGAAGGCGAAGTTAAGGATCCGTACACCTTTACCCTTGGCGCAAACGGTTTCGTATCTACCTTCACCGACACTTGGGGTGACGTTCGCAACTGCACCTATGATGCAGACGGCCACCTTCTCAAGGTTGACAAGGCTGGTGAGGTTAAGTGCAACTGCGTTTGGAAAGACGGCGACCTGGAGAAATGGTCCCGCTTCAGCGACGGTGCAGAGCAGTTCAAGCTCCAGAATTTCCTCGTAGACGAGAACGTTGGCGGCATCTTCCCCGACGCTACCGACAAGGCTGGTCTCGACCGCTGGATGATTGAGCTCGGTCTCTTTGGCAAGCCTTCGAAACACCTCCTTGACCAGGCCACTTGGGATGGCAGCGACGCTATCGCTGTTCAGACCTATGAGAAAGACGAGGACGGCTTCGTAACCAAGGTCAGCAAGGTTTACGACGGTGGCGATCCTGAGATCTACGAGTACGCTTGGGAAACCATCGCTCCTGCGAAATAATCCGTTTGGGGTTTAAAGATGAGCCGTCCCGCAATTAGCCGGGGCGGCTCTTTTTTTATTAGCTTTAGTTGCGTACTTTTGAGCAAAACTGTCTTTCGTTATGAGCATGCACATACTTAGTAACGCCTTTGCAATGCTTTTGTGCCTCATTGGCTGCGGATGCGGGAATATTGAACTCTATCCGGAGATTACTCCCGGGCCGCGCGAGGGCTCCGGCAGGGGGCAGGAACCCTCGGGAGACGAAGCCACCCCCGTAGAGCTCACCCTGGTGACCTACAATGTGGCCAACTTGGGCCACGACGGCGACCAGACCGACAACATCGTGAAGTTCATCCTGGGCTCGGGAGCCGACCTTGTGGGGCTCAACGAGATAGACAGTTGCAACGGACGCCATGACGTCAACCAGATGAAGGTCCTCGCCGGCAAACTGGGCGGCTGGGACTTCTATTTTGCCAAGGCGCTCGATTTTGCCGGAGGGAGCTACGGCAACGGCGCCCTCTCCGTCAAACCTATCTTGAATGCCACCACGGTCGCCATTCCCCGCGGCAGCGGCCACGAACCCCGCAGCATCGCATTCATAGAGACGGAAGATGTTGTGTTCGGCGCCGTCCATCTGGATTTTGGCCCTCCCGGAGAACCTTCATACGAACAAGCCCAATTCTTAAACAGCTGGTTTGCAGAGCGCTACACAGGATACAGCAAGCCGGTGATACTCTGCGGCGACTTCAACACCGACCCCGGCACCCCCACCCAGGACGAGATGGAGCGTTGCTGGACACGCCTCTCGGAGCCGGTGCTCACCTGGCCTACCGGCACCGCCTCTATGTGCCTGGACTATATATTCTGTTTTAAGGGGGCCGTGCCGGTCACTGCCATAGAGACCGCCCGTCCCACCGGCATAATAGACCTCGACACCGCCTCGGACCACTACCCGGTACGGGTAAAAATCCGCTTTGAGAAAAATCCGGCCGGCATCAGGCCCGACCGGGGCATTGAGAAAGGCACGCTCAAAGTGGGCTCAGTGGCGCTTTACGGCACTGCGGCAGACAATGCCATGGCGATGCACCAGGCCGTTGACACCAAGGGGCTTGCGGTAGAAAACCTTTTCGAGGCATATCTCCCGCCCATGGGCGGCAACCTGGTTGTCATAGATGATGCCGGCAATCACTGGAGGCTTCAAGAAGGTGGCAAGCTGATTCCCGGAGAAGGGTTCGACACCATTCCCGCAGCCGACTGCGAAACCATTCTCCTCAGGCTCGATTTCGACAATCTGAAGTGGGAATCCATCGCCATCAAAGGGGCGGAACTGCACCCCGCGGGAGGCGGCCAGATGCACGTCGACCTCTATTACAAGGGCAACGGGCAGTGGCAGACACGCGACAGTTTCATCCCCGCCGACGGCTACTCGAAATACTATTTCAAAGTCATCAGCGACCGTCCGGAATCGCTTTATGCCTGGATAAGATGCGCCGACGGCAGCGTCGGGGGCATCGGCGAAGCCGCTTTCTCCGACAATCTGGCGTTCTCTGCCAAATCGTCTTTGTTGAATACCAAAGTTATCGTCAAGGTCAATCTCCTGGAACGGACCCAGCAGATGCATCAAGACCGATGATCTCAATCGGAATAATCAGATAAAACCATGATAAAACATTCTCCACTTGTCTTTTGCCTTTGCCTGGCGCTCGCATCGGGCTGCGGCAAAGATGTCGCCTCCGACAAACTCATCACCCCCGTTAAATTCTCCGAAGTCAACATAGAAGATGACTTCTGGGGGCCGCGGCTGCAGAGCCACAAAGATGTCACACTCAAGGTCTGCATAGACCAGATAGAGAACCAGACGGGCCGCATCCGCAATTTTGAGAATGCCGCCCAGGGGCGCGGAGAGCACTCCGGCATCTTCTTTGACGATTCGGATGTGTACAAGGCGCTGGAAGGGATGGCCTACTCGCTGCAGAACAATCCCGACCCCGAACTGGAGGCCAAATGCGACGAGTGGATAGACAAGTTTGCGGCGGCCCAGCAGTCGGACGGTTACCTCAATACATATTACACCCTGACGGGGCTGGAAAACCGCTGGAGCGACATGGGTATGCACGAGATGTACTGCGCCGGCCACATGACAGAGGCGGCGGTGGCATACTACAACGTCACCGGCAAACGCAAGCTGCTGGATGTCGCCATCAGTATGGCGGACTATATGATGACCGTTTTCGGCCCCGGCAAACGCGACTGGGTTCCCGGCCACGAAGAGATAGAACTGGCCCTGGTCAAGCTCTACGAAGCCACCGGAGAGAAAAAATATCTCGATTTTGCGGAGTGGCTCATAGACGAACGAGGCCACGGATACGGCACCTGGGTAGCCTGGCGCAACGAAGCCTATTACCAGGATGACAAGCCGGTGCGCGAGATGACCAGCATCGCAGGGCACGCCGTGCGCGCGATGTATCTCTATTGCGGCATGGCCGATGTGGCGGCATATACCGGCGACAAGGGCTACATGGCCGCCCTGGACAGCCTGTGGGAAGATGTCGTGGAGCGGAACATGTATGTCACCGGCGGCATAGGACAGAGCGCCCGCAACGAGGGTTTCACCACCGATTACAGCCTCCCCAACATGAGCGCTTATTGCGAGACCTGCGCCTCAGTGGGCATGGTGCTGTGGAACTGGCGCATGAACCAGTTTACCGGCGACGCCAAATATATCGATGTCCTGGAGCGCTCTATGTACAACGGCGCCCTGGCGGGCATCTCACTGGCAGGAGACCGTTTCTTCTATGTCAACCCCCTGGAATCGCTGGGCACCCATCACCGCCAGGCATGGTACGGCTGCGCCTGCTGCCCCAGCCAGATATGCCGCTTCCTGCCCTCGATAGGCAACTACATCTATGGCGTATCCGACGACGCCGTCTGGGTGCATCTGTACATAGGCAACAGTGCCCGGGTGAAGGCTGGCAGCAAGACCATCACACTCTCGCAGGAGACCCGCTACCCCTGGGACGGCGAGGTAACGCTCAAGGTCGGCACCAAATCGCCCGTCAAGAAGCAACTGCGCATGCGCATCCCCGGGTGGTGCAAGTCCTGGACGCTCAAGGTTAACGGCGAGGCCCTCGAACCTGCCGTAGAGAAGGGATACGCGGTGATTGACCGCAAATGGAGCGACGGCGACGAGGTTTCGCTGGACATGGACATGACCGCCACCCTCGTGGCAGCCGACCCCCGCGTCAAAGAAGATGAGGGATACCGTGCGCTTCAGCGCGGCCCGCTGGTCTACTGCATAGAAGAGATCGACAATCCAGAAGACTTCGGCTCCCTGGCGGTATCGGAAGACACCCGCTTCACGGAGAGCTTCCAGGAGGACCTGCTGGGCGGAGTGGTCACCATCTCCACCGTCTCCGACGGCCCCACGCTGAACTATATCCCCTATTATGCCTGGGACAACCGCGAGGCGGGCAGAATGAGAGTATGGGTTCCGCTCAAGTAGCGAAAAATTGGTTAACCTACCGTTCTGTTTTCATATTAATACTTTTTGAGACTATTTGCCAGCAAATAGTCTTGCTACCTACTTTATAGCTCAGCCCTCGCCTGTTCGCCTTCACGAGAGCGACGCTCATCACCCCGCTGACGCCTTTAGCTTGCCTCGATCGCAACCGTCTTAGGCATCAATTCTTTTCGGCCCATTGCCAAACAAAAAGCCCCACCGAAGCGGGGCTATAGAGTCATTCAACCCTTCGGCATATAGCCTTATTGTGGTAAGATGTAGAACTTACATTACAAATGTAAGATTATTTCTGGACTATTGCCAAAAAATTGGTATTTTGTAATCGATTAGCAAAATCCCCTTATGATTAAAACACTTGGTATTGATTTAGGCACCAATTCCATTGGGTGGGCATTGGTGGAAAAAGATGGTGACATTACCGTTTTGCGAGATTATGGCGTTCACATTTTTCAAGAAGGTGTCGCTAAAGTCAAAGGCAACGAAGAGCCAATGGTCAAAACACGAACCGCGGCGCGTAGTAGTCGAAGGCATTATTTCCGCCGGCGTCTACGTAAGATCAATCTTTTACGGATACTGGTTAGAGAAGGTTGGTGCCCTTTTTTGAGTGAGGATGATCTTCGCAAATGGAAAGAAGAGAAGAAATATCCTTTAACAAAAGCATTCCTTGAGTGGCAGAGAACAGATGATGGCCTTGGGAAGAATCCATACAAAGACCGCCACGAATGTCTCTCAAAAACACTAGACCTCAACACCACACAAGATGCATATGTTCTAGGACGAGCTCTATACCATCTGAATCAACGACGGGGTTTTCTAAGTAACAGAAAAGAGCAATCATCTGAGGATGAATCTGGCAAAGTAAATTTTGGTATTGACAATCTAGACGCAGCAATAAAAAGTGCAGGATGCACTTATCTGGGAGAATACTTTTATAAGATATATGGAACCGACGAGAAAATTCGTAATCAGTATACAGCACGTATACGTCACTACGAAAAAGAGTTCTTTGCCATTTGCAAGAAACAAAATCTTCCTGATACGTTAGTAGAAGAACTCCATAGAGCTATCTTCTATCAGCGGCCCCTCAAGTCACAAAAAGGGTTGGTGGGCAAATGCAAGTTTGAGAAGGATAAGCCTCGGTGTCCGCTTTCCCATCCCGATTTTGAAGAATTCAGGATGCTTGCTTTCATCAACAACATTCGTGTGGCATACCCTGGCGAAAAAGAACTGCGGCCATTAACAGAAGAAGAAAGGTCTATCATCGCACCTTTGTTCTATCGGAAAACCAAAATTCATTTTGACTTTTCCGAGATTGGGGCCAAATTGTTCGGGAAGAAGGCGCCTATCAATTATGGCGGAGAACTGGGGGGAAACGCCGATGTTGCTCGTTTCAATTTCAGAAGGAATACCACCGTTACAGGGTGTCCATTTACAAGCGGTTTGATATCGGCTTTTGGTGATGATTGGAGATCCGCCTTAATGTCTTTATATGTCAAAGCCGAAGGAAAAACTGAGCGACAGATAGTTAACGATGTTTGGCATGTCCTGTTTAGCTTTGATAACGATGATTGTGTCATTAAATGGGCCGAGGACTATTTGCAATTAGACAACTCTCGTGCAACAGCTTTTGCCAAAGCAACTATTCAACAAGGCTATGCAGCATTAAGCCTAAAGGCAATAAACAAAATACTGGTGTGGCTCCGGTTAGGGTATAGATATGACGAAGCCGTCATGTTGGCCAACGTCCCTTATGCGATGGGGATGGATATCCGTAACGATGCGGCAAAACTAAATGAAGCCATTGAGGTTGTCAAGCAAACTATTACATCATATCTGCCTAATCCTGATATCAACAAAGACTCTAAATATCGAAAAATAGAAGAAGACTTATGTAATGCCGGTATCGTTGATTTTGATATGGCCAAATTCTATCATCCTTCTATGATAGAAACTTTCCCGAAGGTAGTGTCTATTGGCAAGACTCCTGCATTACTCCCTTCTCCTCGCGTTCAATCAATACGGAATCCTATGGCCATGCGGGCGCTTTTCCGTTTACGTGCTTTAATGAATGAGCTTATAAAGAAGCAGGAAATTGACAAGAATACACACATCAATATCGAGCTGTCTAGAAATCTTAACGACTCAAACAAGAGAAAGGCTATTGAATGGTATCAGCGCGAGAACGAGAAAAAGAGAAGTGACTATCGAAAAAAGATAACAGAGTTCTATAAACAAGCTGGCTTTAACCATAGTCCATCTGATGATGACATTCTAAAATACGAACTTTGGGAAGAGCAGAATCATATCTGCCTGTATACTGGAAAAACAATCGGCATTTCTGACTTCTTGGGGGCAGATCCAAAGTTCGACATAGAGCACACCATCCCGCGTTCTCGAGGTGGAGATGACTCCAAAGCCAACAAAACGCTATGCGACAAACGATTCAACCGTGATGTCAAGAAAGATCGGTTACCGTCTGAGCTTGTTAATTCAACTGAGATTATGACGCGCATAGAATCTCTTACCTGGAGAGACCGTATTTCCGAATTACGTATAGACATCGAAAAACGGACACGGGAATCCCGTATGGCCGCAGATAAAGACTCTAAAGATCGCGCAATAACCAGACGGCATTTGGCTAAGATGTCCCTTGACTATTATTTGAATAAATTGGATCGATTTAAGATGATAGACGTCCCCGCCGGCTTCTCCAATCGCCAAGGAGTGGATATTGGTATAATCGGACGCTACGCCAGAATGTATCTCGCCTCTGTCTTTGATCATATATACACCGTAAAGGGCGAAACAACCGCTACTTTCAGAAAGATGTGGGGACTGCAAGGAAACTATGAGAAAAAAGACAGAGTCAACCATTCCCATCACTGCATAGATGCAATCACCATTGCTTGCATTGGGAAGAAAGAGTATGAGCGATGGGCAAAATATAAAGAGGACTACGATAAGTACATGTTTTATGGCGCAGCTCGCCCTGCATTTCAAGATAGACCATGGGGTACTTTTGTTGAAGATGTGAAAAATATCTCTGACAATCTTATCGTATCCCACCACAATGATGACCGGATGGCTAAGAAAGCCAAGAAAAAACTGCGCGTCCGGGGAATCATTCAACATAATGAAAACGGTAAACCAAAATATGCAATTGGGCATACCGCACGCGGACCTTTACACATGCAAACGTTTTATGGGGCCATCGAGCGAAATGGTGAGATTCGTTATGTCGTTCGAAAGGAACTCGCCGCATTGGACGCAAAAGACATAAAAAACATTGTGGATGATGTTGTCAGAAAAAAAGTCGAAGAAGCCATAAAAGCTCGTTCTATCGCTGCTCTTCGCGAGACAATATGGATGAATGAAGAGAAGAGAATACCCATTAAGAAAGTTCGTCTTTACACGACTGATGTTAAAAACCCCATTAAATTAAAAGAGCATCGAGATAAGTCAATTCATGAATATAGGAATCATTATTATGTTAAGAATGAGACCAACTATGCCATTGGGCTATATGACGGCTTTGCTCCAAATGGTAAATATCAACTGGGAAAAGATTTTATTGTGATTTCTAACCTGGCTGCAGCTAAGCGCATTAACGATGTCTCCAATCACGGGATTCTTTTGCCAAATCAAAAAAATAACCTTTCACTAAGATACACTCTACGCCTTGGAACACTTGTTCTTTTCTATGAGAAGAATAAGGAGGAGATTCTTTCGTGCTCCTTAGCTGAGCTCTCCCGAAGACTCTATAAATTAGTTGGTATTTCAACTCTTCGTGTATCTGGATACGAATATGGGTCCTTGAAATTCCTACATCATCAAGACGCTCGTCCATCAAGTGAAATTACATTTACCAACGGACATTGGAAGTCCGCCGATGACTTTAGGCCTGCTATTATCGTACAGAATAAAAAGTTTTCTGCACTAGTCGAAGGATATGACTTTATAATTGATTGTACAGGTAAGATTTCTTTCAAGAATTAGGTAACAATGATTAAGCGCACCATCTATATCACAACGCCATCGCGCATTTCACTCAAAAACGCGCAACTCGTCTGTACTAATAAAGAAGATGAGACAGACGTTAAAACGGCGCCGATTGAGGACATAGGGTGCATTATCGTTGAGAATCAGCGAGCCACATTAACTCTGCCTGTTTTAAATGCACTTGCAGACAATAACACAGCTGTCGTTATTTGCAATCAAAGGACTATGCCCAATGCTATTCTTGTTAGTCTTGACGCCAATACCACTCAAAGTGAAATAATCAGGGCACAGCAAGAGGCTTCTGAGCCATTGAAGAAAGGACTTTGGAAACAACTTGTAACAGCCAAAATAAAAAATCAATCTATGCTGCTAAATAAGCTTGGGAAAGACGGTGCACGCCTAAAGCCGTTATATTGCAATGTTAAAAGCGGTGATATCGATAACCGCGAAGGTGCTGCGGCAAGGGTGTATTGGCCCATGTTGTTTGGCGAGGACTTTTTCCGCGACCGTAATGGCGACGGACCAAACATTCTTTTGAATTATGGCTACTCTATCTTGCGTGCTGCTACAGTTAGAGCACTGATGGGTTCAGGCCTATCTCCAGCCTTTGGTCTTTTTCATCATAATCGATATAACGCAATGCCTCTTGCTGACGACGTTATGGAACCTTTTAGACCATTTGTCGATGGAATTGTATATTTGTCGTACACAAATGGATATAGTTCTTTGAATACTGAGATTAAAAGCCGGTTAGCCGGAATATTAACAACAGATACAGTTTATGGAGATTGTATGAGGCCTTTGGAAATAGGGTTGTCTGCTACCACCTCTTCATTAGCAAAATGTGTGTTAGGACTATCCAAATCGCTGGCACTGCCCCAACTGGAATAAAGAATGTCTGAACTCCGTCTAAATGCTTATCGAATTATGTGGCTGTTTGTGCTTTTTGATTTACCTACAAGGACAAAAAAGCATAGGAAAGATGCCGCTCGATTCAGAAAGGACTTGGAGAAAGATGGTTTTACAATGATGCAGTTTTCGGTTTATGTGCGACACTGTCCATCTAAAGAGAATGCAGATGTTCACCAGAAGAGGGTAAAAGCGCTCATCCCGCCTGAAGGTCAGGTGACAATATTATGTGTTACCGATCGGCAATATGGAGATATGGTTAATTTCTGGGGGCGTATTGAGACAGAGGTACCACACTCTCCTCAACAATTAGAGTTGTTTTAGATCTTTGAAATTTGGCATAAATCAAACTACTTCTACAGGCATAGCCCTTTTTACTGTGAGAAAAACACAGTAAATCACGAATATTCAAAGGGTTATACAACATGGGTTGTGGTTTGATGTAGAAAAGGAATGATTCACAACAGGTCGATAAATTCTCGCCATAATCTTACGTTGTGGTTTGATGTAGAAAAGGAATGATTCACAACCACCTCCGCGATGACGTGCAATTCTTGCAGGTTGTGGTTTGATGTAGAAAAGGAATGATTCACAACTGTATGAACCTTCTTTCGAATTGTTCAATTGTTGTGGTTTGATGTAGAAAAGGAATGATTCACAACGTCCGCAAAATCCGTATCGTGCGATAAATGTTGTGGTTTGATGTAGAAAAGGAATGATTCACAACCTAACGCCGATCGCCTTGAACGGGTTGTCCGTTGTGGTTTGATGTAGAAAAGGAATGATTCACAACGGACCCAGGCGGCGTAATCACCGGCCATATGTTGTGGTTTGATGTAGAAAAGGAATGATTCACAACAGTACTATATTGAGTTAATGTAACATAAGGGTTGTGGTTTGATGTAGAAAAGGAATGATTCACAACGACAACGAAGCATAAGATAACATGGCAGAGTTGTGGTTTGATGTAGAAAAGGAATGATTCACAACGGGCGGTCACGAATTTACAGAACCACGCAAGTTGTGGTTTGATGTAGAAAAGGAATGATTCACAACTTCCTCGCCTCCAAAAGCGTCATCGGAGTGTTGTGGTTTGATGTAGAAAAGGAATGATTCACAACCGTATACAATTTATTACTTACTACCTGCGGTTGTGGTTTGATGTAGAAAAGGAATGATTCACAACTATCAAATAATGATTGTATCTTTGTTCCAGTTGTGGTTTGATGTAGAAAAGGAATGATTCACAACAGTTGTTTTTATGCAAAACGGACGGCGGTGAGTTCTCTGGCAAAGCGCTCTACGCCATGCTGAATCTTGTCTATAGTCTTACGGGTTGGCTTACGGCGACCATGAAGATAGTGACCAAGTTGCGTTTGATTGACACCGGTGATAATCTCCAATCCAGCTAAGCTGAAAGTCTTGCTGTAGGCTGCCAAAAAGCTCTCTGTATCATAAAAAAATTCGTACTCGATTTCTTCGAAGGGCTTTCCTATCTTTTTATAATACTCTCGCATCCCGATATAAGAGAGGTTAAAGTCATCGATGGTTTCTTGTACGGTCTGTCCCTCTCCTATCAATCCATAATCCAAATCGTTGTCTTCCATGTAGGCAGAATATTCGTCCTTACCTTTTTCTATATAAACCTTTATTTTCTTCATCTTACTCCTGCGTCTTTTAATATTGAATGTAACGTTTTGGGGTTCACTTCAAAACCGGCATGATGACTCATCCTGAAGAGTTTCCCGGTTTTAGGACTATACCATAGAGGATGTCCACTTTGTTCCTGTCCTGTATAATAACACCCTATCCGCCTCAGCTTCCTTTCAAGCTCACTGTATTTCATCACAAAAGTATTAAAAATCCTACTACTTAGCAAATCATTTCGCTCCGAGGCGGTCGAGGTTGCGGTATTGCAGCGCTTCGGCTATGGCGTCTTGCGTAATGTCTTTTTCGCCGGAGAGGTCGGCTATGGTGCGGGCCAGCTTCAGGATACGGCTGTAGGCACGGGCCGATATGCCCAGTTTGTCTATTATCTTGTCAAAGAAATCTACCTGCGAGGCGGTTAATTCGCAGTATTTGGTAATCATCTTGGCCGACATGGCGCTGTTGGTGAATATCCCCTCCGAGGCAAAGCGTTGAGCCTGGATCTCCCTGGCGCGCGCTACGCGGGCGGCAATCGCGCTGCTCGGTTCTGCCGTGGGTGCCGCCACCAGTTGTTCCGCAGGCACCCTCTCGACGTAGATATGCATGTCGATGCGGTCCATCATCGGTCCCGAAATACGCGACATATAGCGGGCAATCTCCCGCTCGGAACACTTGCAGCGGCGGGTGGCGTCGCCAAAATAGCCGCAAGGACAGGGATTCATGGAGGCCACGAACATAAATTCGCAGGGATATTCGACCCGGTATTTTGCCCGCGAGATCACAATCTTGCCGTCTTCGATCGGCTGCCGCAAGAGATCCAGCATCGCCCGGCTGAAGAGTGTCACCTCGTCGAGATATAGCACCCCGTTATGGGCGAGTGAGATTTCTCCGGGCATGGCCATGGTGCCGCCGCCCAGCATCGAGACTATGCTGGCGCTGTTGTGGGGCGCGCGGAAGGGGCGCTCTTTGAGCAGGCCGCTGCGCCCGATGGACTTTCCCGCCACAGAATAAATCTTGCTGGTCTGTATCGATTCCTCTTTGGTCATCGGGGGCAAGATGGAGGGGAGGCAACTGGCCATCATGGTCTTGCCGCAGCCCGGGCTGCCTATGAGCAGCAGGTTGTGACCGCCCGCTGCGGCTATCTCGAGCCCGCGACGGGCGTGCGCCTGCCCTTTGACATCCTTGAAATCGTTGGCGGCCACGGGGACGAAGGCTTGTTTGGGGCTGCGCCGCATTATCAGGTCTTCGCTTGCAAGCTCGCCGTTCAAGATGGCTATCACGTCGGAGAGCGTGCGCACGCCGTAGATGGTGGCGCCATCGAGGTCCACCGCCTCCATGGCCGAATCATGGGGAAAGATAAATCGCCTGAAACCCCGTTCGGAGCAGCTGTCGGCAATCGGCAGTGTGCCGTAGATATCCCTTATCTTGCCGTCCAGCGCCAGCTCACCCATCACTATAAACTCCGAGATCCGCGAAGAATCTATCACCTCCATGGCGCTCAGCAGAGCCACCGCAATGGCCAGATCGAACGAAGAGCCCTCCTTGCGGATGTCGGCCGGTGCCAGGTTGATGACTATCCTCTTGCCGGGGACCGAGTATCCATAGCTGCGCAGGGCGGTGGTGATGCGCATAAGGCTCTCTTTGACCGCAATGTCAGGCATGCCGACAATATAAAGTCCGACGCCTGCCGAAATATCAGTTTCTATCGTCACCGGCACCACCTGCAGCCCGATACAGGCCGCCGCATAAGTCTTGCAAATCATGTCTTTTTTGCCACAAATATAGATGCTCCCCTTTCAGTTTCTAACACGCAAAACTTCCACGATATCAAGTTTTTACGTTTTTCAAAACGTCATTCTTGTTTCCAAAATTGCGACTGGACTGGTTTTTGTTAAAAGATTATCCGTATTTTTGTAATACGCATGAAAAAACTACTCAAATATCTCGCCCTGCTGGCCGCCTGCCTGATGATTTGGCAGTGCGTCCCTAAGGTCGATCCCGATAATCCCGACGACCCTTCAGAACAGAAAGAGCCCGAGCCGAAACCGGAACCGGAGCCCGAACCTGAGCCTGAACCCGAACCCGAGCCGGAAGGGCCCAAATCGACGGAATGCGTGCTTAACACATTGAAATTCTCAAGTGCCTTCAATCCGACCCTGGGAGAATCCCTGTCGGTAGAGCCCAAGAATATCTGGGGTATCGACATGATACTCATCACTTTTCCCGAAGGCGCCGACCTCAGCGGCATGATAGCATCTTTCAGCATCAGCGAAAATGCCAAGTTGATTGTCGCCGGGCAAGAGGTAGACAACGGACGGACCCCATTGGACCTAACCCTCGGCGAGCCCTGGACAGTTGTGGCCGAAGACGGCAAGCATTCCACCACATATCTTTTCCTGGCCAGGACGGGCGACACCACCATTGACCGGAAGATATACAGTTTCATGGGGAACTACGACATCCCCGCCGTCGGCCTTGCGGTAACCAAGGGAGAGAAGCTGACCTACGTCGCCGGTTACGGGCTTGCCGTGGCAGACGACCTCGAACCTGAATATTGCACCGCAGACCATCTGTTCCGCCTTGCCAGTGTGAGCAAGACCTTGACATCCATCTGCATCTTGTCTCTCTGCCAGGAAGGGAAGCTGAGCCTTGACGACAAGGTTTTCTCAAAGGACGGAGCCCTGGGCAACCTGTTCCCCGGTTCCCACCAGCTGCATGTCAACGATATTACAGTGGCTGACCTGATGACACACCGTTCCGGCTGGGTATACTCATGCACCGGCGGGGTGGATCCCGTATTTACCGACGACTACCGGTTTGCCGGTAAGAACCTCAAACAGCGGGTAGAATATATGGTCAAGTATGTCCAGCCGGCCTACACCCCGGGGACATATTACTCTTATTACAACCTGGGATTCTGCATATTGGGGCTGGTTATCGAGCAGGTTTCGGGCAAGAGCTACGAAGAATACCTGCGCGAAGTCATGTCCAAGGCGGGAGCCAACGACATATGGGTTTCCAAGACTCCCCGCAGCCAGAGGCGTTACAACGAGTGCATCTTCTACTCACAGGAAAGCGCAAATCCCTATGGCAACGACATGGATATAGCAGCCGCCTGCGGCGGGGTCACAGCCTCGGCTTCGGACATGGCGAGAATACTCACCGCCATCGACTACGGTACTGTAGTACCCGACATCCTTGCCCCCGATTGGCTCAACCAGATGTATATGAACCACACCTCATACGGAATCGGCGGTTACGGATTCGGCTGGTGGATCGGCCGCGGCTCATACAGCAACTGGGCAGCATACCACACCGGTACCCTGGCGGGCACCGCGACTCTCTGGGTAAAGGGCAACAATGGGGTCAACGGGGTGATTCTCTGCAATTCGCGCAGTTACAAGAGTTCTTTTGACAACGACATGTTCAATGCCCTGGACAAGGCCATGACCCGCGTCATGGAAAATTATTGATACAGATGAAGAGATTAAGATATATCCTGGTACTGGCGCTGGCCTCGTTTGCATTTTTGCCTGCGGCCAAGGCCCAGTCAGAGGCGTTTCTGGAGGGCATCAGGCTCTATTATGCCAATGATGTCAAGGCCGCCTACGAGCAATTCAAGAAGGTGGTGGCCAACGAGCCCGACAACGACGCGGCATATTACTACATCAGCACTATGCTGCGCGACAGCACCGCAGCGGCCGCCAATCTCCGCAAGGCGGTGGAGCTGGATCCCGACAACTATTGGTACAACTATTCCCTGGCCCAGAACTATATGTCGCAGGGCAAGGGAGAAGAGGCGGCCGAGATTCTCGAGAAACTGATTGAGGACCACCCCAAGAAAACCACGATCTATACCGACTTGATAAGCCTCTACGGCGCCACCCGTCAATACGACAAGGCGCTTGACGCGATTGACAAACTCGAGAGCAAGGTGGGCCCTTCCGACGCCCTGGCAACCATACGCACCGACATGCTGCTCTCACAGGGCAAGGCGCAGGAGGCTTACGACTATATGCTGGGATATTTCCAGAAGAGCCGCTCGCCCCGCGCCGCCTGCTTCCTGGCGCAGTACAACGCGGCCAACTTCAACAATCAGGAGGCGCTGCGGTTCTACGACGAGGCGCTTGCCATAAACCCCTTCGACACCGAGGCGCGCTATGGCAAGGCACACGTACACAGGGCATTGGGGCAATATGACCTCTATTTCGAGAACATCAATCCATTCCTGGCGAATCCCGATATCATGCCCGCCGCCAAGGCGGAATACATGTCCGACGTGCTACAGCAGCAACAGTTCGTATACACTTTTGCGCCGCAGGTCGACACCATGATGATGAACCTCTACGCCAGCGCCCCCGCCGACTCATCTATTTGCGCCCTCACCAGCACCTACCTCTACCAGAGGGGTCAGGTAGACGACGCATTGATGCTGGCCAAGAGCAATGCCGACAACTATCCCCAGAGCTACAACCTGAATTTCACATACCCTTTGATGCTCTACTACAGCGGCGATTTTCCCGCAGTGACATCGGCCGCGACGGTGGCCCTGCAGCGCTTCCCGAACAACATCGACCTGCTGCAGCTGCGCGCCTCCAGCTTCTGGCAGATGGGAGAGTATGACAGCGCGATAGACGACTATGTCAACTGCGCCGCCGTTGCCGACAACGGGAGCGAGATACAGTTGCGCTGCTACAGCGCCCTCGGCGACCTGTATCACTTGAAGGGAGACCAGAAGACCGCTTTCAGCTATTACGACAAGGCGCTCAAGCTTGACCCCAACTATGTTCCGGTGCTCAACAACTACGCCTACTACATCAGCGAAAGGTATCCCGAACCGGTCAAGAAGGTGCCGAAAGATTTGCGCAAGGCGCTTGACATGAGCCGGATAACTATAGAAAAAGAACCCGATAACGCCACATATCTCGATACTTACGCCTGGATATTGCACCTGATGGGGCTCGATTTGGAGGCAAAAGCGCACTTCAAGCACGCCCTGATACACGGCGGCAAAGAGAGCGGAGTGATCTTAAGACACTACGCCACCGTGCTCAAAGCCCTGGGTGAGAACGACTTGGCAGAAGTATACTCGGGACAGGCAAGCCGACTTGGAGAATGAGGAATTTCTGCGCAGAGACCCTTCTGATTGCGGCGGTGCTGCTGCTTGCGCCGGCACTGCACGCCCAGGATGTCTCCAAGCAGAAACAGTCCATAGCCCGGCTCAAAGAAGAGATCCAGTTCATAGACAAGGAACTCAAGGAGACCGCCTCCAAACACAAGGCATCTTACAACCAGCTCCTGCTGCTCCAGAAAAAGAGCTCCAACCGCAAGCAGCTGGTGGCCGAATCCGACCGCGCCATCAAAGACCTGCAGGGGCAGATCTACATCAAGGACCGCGAAATCGGGGCGCTGCAGGCCCAGATAGATACCCTCGAGAAATACTACGCCAACCTGGTCTACAATACCTACAAGAACCGTGACAACCGGGTGTGGTTCATGTACCTGCTCGCCAGCGAGAACCCGGGGCAGGGCTACCGCCGCTTCTCTTACCTGAAAAACCTCTCCGCAGCGATGAATTCCGAGGCGGAGGAGATCATCGCCGCCAAAGAACGGCTTGCCGGGCAGAAAGCCGAGCTGACCCAGATGTACAACGAGGCCGGCGCCCTCAAGCGCGAACGGGAAAAAGAGTACAACACCCTCCTGAGCGAAGAGAAAAAGACCCGTACGGTGGTCAACAGCCTGGCCAAGGACAAGAAAAAGTACCAGGCCGAGCTTGAGCGCAAGCGCAAGGAGATGGAGCGGCTCAACAAAGAGGTCAAGAAGATCCTGGGCAAGGAGATGGCCAAGAAAGACAAGATCGACTATGCAGTTTCGGGCAAATTCGAGCAGAATAAAGGCAACCTCCCCTGGCCTGTGAAGGGCGTAGTGACAGAAACCTACGGCGCCCAGAAACATCCGGTCTACAAGAATATCTCCCTGCCCGCCAACGACGGCATCACCATCACCGCCCAGAAAGGGAGCGAGGCCCGGAGCGTATTCGAAGGGGTCGTAAAGCAGATCATGATAATGCCCGGCTACGGACACTGCGTGCTGGTGCAGCACGGCGAGTATTTCACCTTCTACTGCAAACTGGCCAAAGCCGTGGTCAAATCGGGGCAGAAAGTCAAGGCGGGAGACCCCCTGGGGACCCTTGAGACCACAGAAGACAACTCCGCCCAACTCCATTTCCAGCTCTGGAAAGGGAACGTCAAGCAGAACCCCTCGCTCTGGCTGAGGTAGGCACAGGGTCTTTACCGTGCCTTGTCAGATGGCAGAGCCTGCCGCCCGACAACTTATAGCTGAACTCATAGCAGAAGTATTCTTCCCTTCGCAGAAACTGTTTCCTGACGGCCGTGTAGCAGCCCTTGTCAAATCCCGACAACCGCCTGTCCGTTAGGCGGATGGCCCTTATCCCGGCGGCAAATACCATGGACAGGATGCGCCTGTTGCGGCGCAAAATCGTATTGGTCTGTGTTATATGCGCCATTTCCTGGCGGTACTGCCGGTTGTGGTAGGCCGTGCGGCAGTCGTCAGAGCAGAACTGTTTGTCCGAGCGCCCCGCCAGCGGCGCCGCGCATTCCCTGCAAAATCTCTCCATATGACTTTGGTTCTTTGCCTCAAAGATAGTCCGGTGCCACCCGCCTTTACACCCCGCTTTCGGAGTTATTGGCGGTTTTTAACTGTTTTCAGAAACGGAAAAAGTGTTGTTAAACGTTTTTAAGCGGTTTTAAACGTTTAGATTATGGTTTCGGGCCGCCGGCGCGCCTTACTTTGGAACCACAAAGCGTAAGCCGCCAAGTATAATCGTTTTTATTTATCAATTCATTATGGAGAGATTGACCATCAATCGCGTAGAGATTTTGGGGCGGGTCGGCACGGACCCGCGCATCGCAGCCGCCGGGTCGTCGCGCATCGCCCGCTTCCCGGTAGCCACCAACGAACATTTCAAGGACCGCAGCGGCACACTGCACGAAGAGACCACCTGGCACAACGTGGCGCTCTGGCAGGGGAAAAACACCGTTGACTTTGACGGCATCAAGAAGGGTGTCCTGGTGCATATTTACGGCCGGATCCGCAACTCCAAATACAAGGGAGCCGACGGCGAAGAAAAGTACTTCTCGGAAATCACCGCCAATCACCTGGAAATCTGCAAGGAAGAGCTTGAATCCGGGGCTGCGCCCGGCGGCTTCAGATAGTCTGCACAGTCATTTTGTCTTTTGACAAAAACCAGTTAAATTTGCGGTTTGTAACAATTTACAAGCGCAAATATATGTCAAGAGCCATTTATCTGTACAACACATCGTCGAGGCTAAAAGAGTTGTTCAAACCCATCCACGAGGGGCATGTAGGCATTTATGTCTGTGGACCGACCGTGTATGGCGACGCTCACCTGGGCCACGCCCGTCCGGGAATCACCTACGACGTGTTGGTACGATTGTTCCGCAACCTTGGCTACAAAGTGCGCTATGTACGGAACATCACGGATGTGGGACACCTCGAGAACGACGCCGATGAGGGGGAGGACAAGATAGCTAAGAAGGCCCGTCTGGAGCAGCTGGAGCCCATGGAGGTGGTGCAGTACTACACCATCCGCTACGAGGAGGCCATGAAACAGCTGGGCGTGAATCCCCCCTCCATCGAGCCTCGGGCTTCGGGCCATATCATCGAGCAGATTGCGCTGGTCAAGCAGATCCTGGAGAACGGCTATGCCTATATCAGCAACGGCAGCGTCTATTTTGACGTCGCCAAATACAACAACGACTTCAAATACGGCGTTCTCTCGGGCCGCGACCTGAACGAGATGATTTCCAACACCCGCGAGCTGGACGGCCAGAGCGACAAGCACTCACCCTACGACTTCGCCCTCTGGAAAAAAGCTGCGCCCGAGCACATCATGCACTGGCCCTCACCCTGGAGCGAAGGCTTCCCCGGCTGGCACCTCGAGTGCTCTGCCATGAGCGCCAAGTATCTGGGCGAAGAGTTCGACATCCACGGCGGCGGGATGGACCTGCTGTTCCCCCACCACGAGTGCGAGCTGGCACAGAATACCGCAGCCCGCGGCCGCGGCGGGGTCCACTACTGGATCCACAACAACATGATCACCATCAACGGCAAGAAGATGGGCAAGTCCTACGGCAACTTTATCACCCTAGAAGAGTTGTTCAACGGCACCCATCCCCTGCTGCAGAAGGCATACAGCCCCATGACCATACGCTTCTTCATACTCCAGGCACACTACCGCAGCACGCTGGACTTCAGCAACGAGGCGCTGCAGTCTGCCGAGAAGGGTCTCAAGAAGCTGTTCCAGGCCAAGCGCGACGCCGAGAAGATAGAGGCAGTCGGCAACGCCCCCGCAACCGGGCTGGCCAAGATTTACGAGGATGTCTACGACGCCCTCTGCGACGACCTCAACACCCCTATCGCCCTGGCACACATCTTTGAGGCGGTCAACATCGTGAACCGCGTCAAGGAGAAGTCGCTGCAGATAGGCCCCGCAGAGAAGGTCCTGCTCAAGAAGCTTTTCGAAGATGTCCTCACCGGCATCCTCGGACTCGAAGACGAGCAGGCGGGCGGAGCCAGCGCCGACACCATCGGCGGCCTCATGGATATAATCCTCAAAGAGCGTCAGGCTGCCCGTGCAGAGAAGAATTGGGCCAAATGCGACGCCCTTCGCGACCGTCTCGCAGAACTCGGCATCCGCATCAAGGACACCAAAGAGGGGAGCGAATGGAGCCTCGAATAACCCTTAGCAGAGTAGCATGACCGCCTTTATCCTTACCATAATCGCGACTATCCTCGTCTCGTTCCTGTGCTCTGTGCTGGAGGCGACGCTGATGTCCACCCCCATCTCGTATCTCTCCATGCGCGAGGAGGAGGGCAGCAAGAGCGCGGCCCTGCTCAAAAAGTACAAGACCGACATAGACCGTCCCCTGGCCTCCATACTGGTGCTCAACACCATCGCCAACACCATGGGCGCGGCCATAATAGGCGGTATCGCCGCCAAGCTCTGGAACAGCACGGCGGTGGGCATCGTCTCGGCCGTGATGACGGTGATGATATTGGTGTTCGCCGAGATCATCCCCAAGACCATCGGCGCCACCTATTGGAGAAAGCTCACGTCGTTCACCGCCGGCATGATAAGCGTGCTGATAGTTATCACCTACCCGTTTGTGATTGTCGCAGAGTGGATTACCCGCATCGTGGGTGGCGACGAAGACGAGCAGACGGTGAGCCGCGAAGAGGTATCCGCCATGGCTAACATCGGCGAGGAGGAGGGTGTCTTCGAGAAGAGCGAGAACAAGATTATCCAGAACATCATCAAGCTGGACAACATCAAGGCGTTCGACGTGATGACTCCGCGCGTGGTGGCGGCCATCGCCCCCGAGCGGATGACCCTGGCCCAGTTCTACAAAGACCCCGCCTTCAACCACCACTCCCGCATCCCCGTGTATGCCGACAGCCCCGAATACATCACCGGCTATGTGCTTCGCACAGAGGCGCTTGAGAAGCTGGCCAACGACCAGTTCAAGGTCCGCCTGGGCGACATCAAGCGCGACATCACCCTCTTTGACGAAGAGATTGCCATAAGCGACATCTGGGAGCAACTGCTCAAGAACAAAGAGCAGATCGGCCTGATCATAGACGAGTACGGCTGCTTTACCGGCATCATCACCCTCGAAGACATCATCGAGACCATCTTCGGCCTCGAGATCATAGACGAGATGGATGAGGTGAGCGACATGCAGCAGTACGCCCGCGAGCGCTGGGAGCGCCGCCAGAAGCGTTACCGCCAGATCGAGCTTCCCGACGACGATGATGACGACAGCGACGGCGATGACGACGACGAGCCGCAGCCCATCATCATGCGCACCGACGTGGAGAACAAGTTCTCCGGCGAGAACGAGCCCGAACACAGCACCGAGGCGCTGGACGGCGTCGGCCTGCGTTACGGAGAGCCGGAAGGGAAATAATTACCGTTTGCAGACAAGGACGACGGCTTCTGCCGCAACGCCCTCTTCGCGCCCTGTGAAGCCAAGGCGCTCTGTGGTCGTGGCCTTGAGGGAGACCTGGTCCACATCCACCCCGAGTACCCCTGCCAGTGTCTCGCGCATGCGCACCACATACGGAGCTATCTTGGGGGCCTGCAGCAGCAGCGTGATATCGGCATTCACCAGCGAATAGCCCCTCTCCTGCACCATCGCATATGTCCTGCGGAGCAGGATCTTGCTGTCGATGCCGGCAAATTCGTCGCTGGTATCGGGAAAGTGATGCCCGATGTCGCCCAGCGCCAGTGCGCCCAGCAGGGCGTCGCAGAGGGCATGGATTACCACGTCGCCGTCGGAGTGCGCCACACACCCCTTGGAATGAGGGATTTCCAGCCCGCCAAGGGTGAGTTTCAACCCCGGCGCCAACCTGTGGACATCGTACCCGTTACCGATTCTTAAATCACAATTCATACTCAAGTCTTTCTGACAAATTTACTATCTTTGCTTGGATAAAACAACCGCACTATGGCCATTACATTCTTCCCGACTCCGAAACACAGGGTATTCAACTATCAGCCACGCTATTACGACGAGCGCAAAGAGCGCTTGAAGGAGATTTATGCCAAGTATGGCAAGGAGTATCCGGGCGACGAAAAGGCTAGTGCGCGGCAGGCTGCAGAGGACCTCAAGGACGTGGCATCGTACAGTGAGGTCAACGAGCTGCTCCAGCAAGAGGGCACCGGCTCCCGCAGCGGGAAATATATCCCCGGCCAGTACATCCGCAGCGCCTATCGCCAGGACACCGCCCAGCGCATGAGCACCGAGCAGAAGAGCCCGCTTCGTAAAATTGTGACCATCGTCACGGTGCTTGCCGCTATAGCAGCAGCTTATTATCTGAGCCAGGGGCTCGTACAGTTTTTCAGATAGTCATGATCAAGGTTCTTCCGGGTAACATAGCCAACCTGATTGCCGCCGGCGAGGTCGTGGGACGTCCCGCCTCGGTGGTCAAGGAGCTTGTAGAGAACAGCATCGACGCCGGCGCCACCACCATTTCGGTGAGCGTCCTGGATGCCGGAAGGACCCTTATACAGGTTATTGACGACGGCTGCGGCATGAGCGCCGCCGACGCGGCTCTCTGCTTCGAGCGCCACGCCACCTCCAAGATCGCCAGTGCAGAAGATCTGGAGAAGATTCTCACCTACGGCTTTCGCGGCGAGGCGCTGGCTTCGATTGCCGCCGTGGCCGAGGTAACCCTCAAAACCCGCTGCGAAACCGAGCAGACGGGCGTAGAGATCGAGGTGGCCGACTCGAGGATACTCTCCAACCGGCCCGTTGCCGCCCCCCGCGGCTGCAACATTGCTGTCCGCAACCTGTTCTACAATGTCCCGGCACGCCGCAAGTTTCTCAAATCCGACGCCGCCGAGATGCGCCACATCGAGCAGGAATTCATCCGCGTGGCAGCTTCGCATCCCGACCGGGCCTTCGCGCTGAAGCATAACGGGCGCGACCTATACAGCATCCGCCCCGCCGCCAACCTCAAGCAGCGCATCAGCGACCTGTGCGGCCGCGACCTCGCCAACGAACTCATCGAGATAACCAACACCACCGATATAGTCAAGATATCGGGCTTCATCGGGAGCCCGCTGGATGCCCGCAAGACCCCGGGCAACCAGTATTTCTTTATCAACGGAAGGTATTTCCGCAGCCCGTTCCTGCACAAGGCGGTGTGCAAACCATACGAGAATCTGGTGCGCGACGGCTACATCCCCTCGTATTTCATCTTCCTGGAGTGCGACCCCACCACGGTCGACGTCAATATCCACCCCCAGAAGACCGAGGTGAAATTCACCGAAGAGCACATCATCTTCGAAATCCTGACCGCCTGCGTGCGGGAGGCGCTGGGACGCGGCGCGTTCGGTCCGAGCATCGATTTCGAGTCGGGCGAGGTGCTCGACTTCCCGGTGATGGAGCGCACGGTGGGCAATGCCGGCGGCAGCATGGGCGGCAACGGCGGCTTCATACGCCCGCCAAAGATGGATTACACTCCCCTCTTCAACCAGTTTGAGAGAGAGGGCGGCAGCGGATCCCTGTTTGCCGACGAAGGCCCTGCAGAGACCCCGGACGGACGCTACACCACCCGCAGCGGCAGCTACGGCCCGCAGCTGGAAGAAGACGAGACTGCCGGCAGCACCAACGTGATTGTGCTCGATGGGCGGCTGATACTCGCCTCGGTGCGCGAAGGCCTTGCGCTGATAAGCATCAAAAAGGCCCAGGAGGCCATTCTCTACCACAAGTATTTCGAATTCCTGTCGCAGGAGCATTTTATCTCGCAGCGGTCGCTCTATCCGCAGCAGGTTCCACTGCGCAGCGACATATATTCCATAATCCTCGAGAATATCGATCGCGTCTCGCAGCTGGGCTTCGACATCCGCGACTTTGGCGACAACACCATCATAGTGTATGCCGTGCCCGACGGGTTCCCTGCCGACGAGGAGGCGCTCAAGGAGGTTATGGACAATTTGGCAGCTTCGCTGGATGACGAAATTGCGGGTGAATCTTTGCGCGGCTATGCCTCGACCCTGGCAGCGGCGGCAGTCAAACGGCTGTCACACAACCTCAACGCAGTGCAGGCGCAGATGATTGCCAATCAGGTGCTGGTGCTGCGGGCGACCTATGGCCCGGAGCTTGCAACACGCTGCATCACAATATTATCCACTGACGAATTGGAGAAGAAACTATGAACGGATACGGATTGCGCAACTTTTTCAACAATATTCCGCTGGTAACCAGGAACCTGATTATCATCAACACCATCGTGCTGATATTCTCGGCCCTTACCGGCGACAAGATGTACGAGTTGTTCTCGCTGTTCGCATTCTCATCGCCGCTGTACAAGCATTACCAACTCCTGACGCACATGTTCATGCACGGCGGCTTCTGGCATCTGTTCTTCAATATGTACACGCTGATGATATTCGGCACCCCGCTCGAGCGCACCTGGGGCAGCAAAAAGTTCTTGCTGTTTTACTTTGTGACGGGACTTGGCGCGGCGCTCTGCCACAATTTGGTGGTACAGCTGCAGATCAACCATTTCCTGGCTGCGGGCAACACCGCCGCCGCACAGGTTGCCATGATGACCCCCACCGTGGGTGCCTCCGGCGCCATCTACGGCGTGCTGCTGGGCTTCGGCATGCTCTGGCCCAACACCGAGCTCCAACTGATATTCCCTCCCATTAGGCTCACCGCCAAGTGGTTCGTGATAATATTCGGCATCATCGAACTGGTCACCGGCCTCACCGGCATGGGTGGTAACATCGCCCACTTCGCACATCTGGGCGGCATGTTGTTCGGCCTTGCATTGATATTGTTCTGGAAGAAACGTGGCAAAATGTACAGCGAGTAGAGGAGTATGGCACGAATTCACTATCCGAAGAGCGAAAAGCCCAAGCGGAACAAGACCTGGTATAAGAAAAAGACTGAGCGCGGCCTCACCGCAGGCCAGATTGCCTTTCGCGTGCTGGTAGTCATCAGCGCAGTGGCGCTGTGCATCTCGTACCTGTCTATTTTCATCGAACCGGCATTCATGTCGATTCCCTACTTCTTCGGGTTGTATTACATACCTATCTTCTTGCTCAACGTGGTGCTGCTGTTCGTAGGCCTGGTCAAGATGCGCCGCTATCTGGTCATCAGCCTGGTGGCGCTGCTGCCTTCGCTCTTTTTCGCCGACCTCTTTGTCAAGTTCGGCGGCGAGGAGAAGAGCATCTCGGGCGACGAGGTCAAGGTCATGACATACAATGTAGGGCACTTCGGAGCCGCATCAAAGGGGATGAACCCCGCGCAGACCATCAACAAGGTGTGCGAGTTCGTGGCGCGCGAGGCGCCGGACATCCTCTGCCTGCAGGAGTTCGAGACCGCCGACACTTCTACCGTAAACCGGCTGCTGAAATATCTCCCCTACCGCCACCGCTACTTCTACCTCGAAGACGGGGCGCACTGGGGCAACATCACCTTCAGCCGCTACCCGATTGTCGACTCGGGCACGCTGTCTTTCCCCAAGAGCGCCAACCTGTGCATCTGGAGCGACATCCGCATCAACGATGTCACAATCCGCGTATACAACTGCCACCTGCAGTCCAACAGCCTCTCTTTCACCAACATAATAAAGCGCATGGCGGGCGATTTCTCGCATGAGGTCAAGAGCGTGCACGAGAATCTCGCGCAGCACCACGTCCAGCGCGGCCAGCAAGTCAGCATCATGCACGACCACATCGCGGCCAGCACCATCCCCACCATGATCTGCGGCGATTTCAACGACACCCCCATGTCGTATACCTATCACCGCCTCGCCGAGGGGCATAAAGACAGCTTTGTGGACGGCGGCAGCGGCTTCAGCGCCACCTTCTCGCTGTTCTGGCCCCTGCTGCGCATCGATTATATCCTGACGCCGGAGAATGTCTCCTGCGACCGCACGTCGGTTGCCCGCGTCCCCTATTCCGACCATTATCCCGTAAGCACATTAATATACTTCTAACGATATGAACGAAGATCTCAAATACGAAGTCGACGCCGCCGCCAAGGCGCTCAAGGAGGGCGACATAATACTCTACCCGACCGACACCGTGTGGGGCCTGGGCTGTGATGCCACCCGCGACGATGCCATCCAGCGCATCTTTGACCTCAAGCGCCGCGACGACAGCAAGTCGGTGATAGTGCTTGTGTGCGATGCCGACATGCTGGCAAAATACGTCCGCCAGATTCCGCCCATGGCCATCGACCTGCTGGAAATCAACGACAAGCCCATGACCATAATCTATCCCGAAGGGGTCGGCCTCTCGGCAAAGGTCATTGCAGAAGACGGCAGCGTGGCCATCCGCATCCCCCAGAACGAATTCTGCGTGGAGATGATCCGCCGCTTTGGCAAGCCCATAGTCTCCACATCGGCCAACATCAGCGGCGAGGAGACCCCCGGCTGCTTCGCCGAGATTAACGCAGAAATTATCGACAGCGTAGACCACATCGCAGAACCCTCGCTCGAAGAGGGTTCCACCGGCTCTTCGTCGCAGATCATAAAGATCGGCATGAACGGCGAAGTGAAGGTCATCAGAGAATAATTTTGGCGGATTCGAAAATTCGCTTACCTTTGCACTCCAATCTTTTGGCGGGATAGCTCAGCCGGTTAGAGCGCATGATTCATAATCATGAGGTCGCCAGTTCAATCCTGGCTCCCGCTACATGAAAAGAGGTGTTTGCGACTGCAAACACCTCTTTTCATATTCGTATTACTCCGCCAGCTCCTGCAGCACGGCGCTTCTTTTGCGCCGCTTTTCGCCGCCGGTTATCAGAGGCGCATTACTGAAAGTTTGGTAATGATTCCTTTAGACCAGTTTCGAGAGGTCGGGCTCGGCTATGCAGCGGAGTTTGTTCTCGAGGATAATCTCCCTGGCCTTTTCGATATCGTCGGTTCGGAAGATAAGGACGCCCTTGCCCTTCAGCAGGAAGCTGTAAAGGTAAGAGATACTTATGCCCGCCTTCTCGAAGGCCTCAATGGCATCTGAAGCACGTCCGGGTTCATTGTCTAGTTCCAGGGCGAATACATCGCTCAGGGCGACGGAGATTCCACCCTCCCGCAGCTTTTCGCAGGCCCGCACGGGCTCGCTGCAGATAAGGCGGTAAATCCCGTAATCAGCAGTATCGGCGACAGTTGACGCCACAATCTGGATTCCCTCCTGTTTCAGGATACGCAGCACCTTGACGAGGGTTCCGGTGCGGTTCTCTATAAAGATGGATAATTGATAAATAGTCATAATTCCGGTTGATTTGTTTCTCTATTTGTAAACGGTTCTCTTGTCCACTACACGTACCGCCTTGCCCTCGCTCACCGGAAGGGTTCCACTGGGAACCAGCTTCACGATGGGCGTCAGCAGTATCTCGTCCTTGATGCAACGGCGAACCTCCTTCTCCAGGTTCTGAAGGGCGCGGAAGTCGTCGGTCGGATTCGCGACCTCCACTTCCACTATCATAAAGTCGTTCTCCTCTTCGCTGGTGAGGGTAATCAGATAATTGTTGCCAAGTTCGGGGAACTGCATAAGAATCTTCTCGATCTGTATGGGGAAGATATTGACGCCGCGAAGCACGATCATATCGTCGCTCCGGCCTCGCATCCTGTCGAGACGTATGTGGTTGCGCCCGCAGGGGCAGCTGCGGCCGAGAACCCGGGTGAGGTCGCGGGTACGGTAGCGGATCAAAGGCATCGCCTCACGGCAGAGTGTAGTGAGCACAAGTTCCCCTATCTCGCCGTCAGGCACCGGCTCCAGGGTCTCGGGATTCACGATTTCTACAATATAGTAATCCTCCCAGAAGTGAAGGCCGTTCTGCTCCTGGCACTCGAAACCCACTCCTGGTCCGCACATCTCACTCATTCCGAATGAGTTGTACGCCTTGACGCCCATCATCTGCTCGATTCTCCGCCTCTGCTCCTCGGAGTGAGGCTCGGCACCGATTGCAAGGACTCGGAGCTTCGTATCTTTGCGGGGGTCCACCCCCTGCTCCACCATCACAGAATGAAGCCTCGTAACATACGAGGGAACGGCGTGGATGGCAGTAGTGCCGAAGTCCTTGATGAACTTTATCTGGCGAAGAGAGTTTCCGGCAGCCGCGGGGACGGTGAGCATTCCCAGGCGCTCGGCCCCGTACTGGAAGCCAAGCCCTCCGGTGAACATCCCGTAGCCGCTGGAGTTCTGGAAGACGTCATCGGGACGGAGTCCCACCATCCAGAGGCATCTGGCAACCTGGTTGGCCCATTCGTCCAGGTCCTTCTGGGAGTGAAGTATGACGGTGGGAGTGCCGGTGGTTCCGCTGGATGAATGCAGACGGACGCACTGCCTCAGAGGGACGCACGCCATACCGAAAGGATAGGTATCCCGAAGGTCCTGCTTCGTCGTGAAAGGAAGTTTGCGGACATCCTCGAGACTTCGGATATCTTCGGGTTTAAGCCCCATTTCGTCGAAACGCTTCTTGTAGAACGGGGAATTCATACACTGGCGCACGGTCTGCTGCAGGCGTTCGAGCTGCAACCGTCCGAGTTCCTCACGGGAAAGCGTTTCGTATTCGGGGTGAAGGTAAGGTGACTGGTCGTTCATATTATTTCTTGTAACATTCAAAAATTTTGTCAACTTTTTCTGGGCTCATCTTCTTTGTAAACAGGCTGACAAGCCATACCACGGGGAAGCCGCCCACCATCGCGATGGCTCCGCAGTTAATGGGATTGGCGATGCTGTTCCCGGTGAGCATATTGAAAACGATGAGGCCGACGCCCCAGGCAAAGCAGGCCCAGACGGCGGCGGGAGTGACGCCCTTCCAGTAGAGTCCCAGCAGGAACGGAGCCAGAAAGGCACCGGCGAGGGCTCCCCAGGAGATGCCCATCAGCTGGGCGATGAAGGTCGGAGGATTGAGGGCGATAAGAAGTGATATCGTAATGAAGAAGACTATGAGCACCCTCATTACGACTACCTTCCGTTTCTCTGTCTTCTTCGCTACCTCATCTACGATGCTTCCGGATTTGACCTCTCCTTCCAGGGACTTCTTGTCACGGTAGATAAGGTCGAGGGTCATCGTCGAGGAAGAAGTGAGCACAAGTCCCGCAAGGGTGGACATCGAAGCAGCCAGGACGAGAAGGACCACAAGCCCTATGATGGCGTCGTTGAGGGTCACCAGCATCGAAGGCACGATGGAATCGTAGGCGACCTTTCCGTTTACATAGAGCGAAGGGTCGTCATAAAGACGGCTGAATCCTCCGAGGAAATAGCATCCGCCGGCAACGAGAAGGGCGAAGACCGTGGAGATGACAGTCCCGCGGCGGACTGCCGCCTCGTCCGAAATGGAGTAGAACTTGCCAACCATTTGGGGAAGTCCCCAGGTGCCGAGCGATGTGAGAATCACGACGCCCAGGAGGTTCCAGGGATCCGGGCCGAAGAGGCTGGTAAACTTGCCGCTCTGCGCAGGATCCGCATCCGAAGGCAGGACGGAGAGCTTGGCGATGGCCGCCGAAAGGCCGCCCTGGCTCTTGACTACGGCACTCACGATCAGGACGATTCCGAAAATCATTATGCAGCCCTGGATAAAATCGTTGATGGCCGTAGCTTTGTATCCGCCAAGTATCACATATACGGCGGTGAGCAGGGCCATCGTGACGGCACAATAGATATAAGGTATTCCGAAGCCCATCTCGAAAAGGGTTGAAATGCCCTTGTAAACCCCGGCCGTGTAGGGAATCAGGAAGACGAAGACAATGATGGAGGCGACTACGCGGAGACCTTCGCTGTTGTAGCGTATGCCGAAGAAGTCCGGCATAGTCCTGGACTGTAGATGCTGGGTCATAACCCTCGTGCGGTGCCCGAGGATGATCCAGGCGAGAAGGGAGCCGATGAGGGCGTTCCCGATACCGATCCAGGTGGCAGACATTCCATATTTCCACCCGAACTGTCCCGCGTAGCCGATGAAGACCACCGCAGAGAAGTAACTGGTTCCATAGGCGAAGGCAGTGAGCCAGGGGCCTACGGCACGACCGCCGAGGACGAAGCCGTCGACGCTGTCGGCCTGCTTGCGTGAATAGATTCCCACCGCCACCATAAGCAGCAGGAAAAGCAGGGTAAATATGATTCTGAGTAACATTGTTTCTAATTTGTATGACGGTTAACTGTTTTTCTTCTGGCCGGTATAGTCGAATCGGACCTGCATCTGTAGCATAAGGGCGTGGCTCGCTCCGTGTACGAACCGGCCCGCATCGGTATAGGCACTCTTGTAAACGTACTGCAGCTGGAGGCGGCATTTTTTGTAATACCAATACTGGAACCCAGCTATCACCTTGTGCTGGTCAAAGCCCAGAGCAGTATTGTAGTTGAAAAAATCGTAGGATCCGACCAGGTCGAACCCACGCCAGAGCGGCACGCTGCCTGTAAGATAGGCACCGCGGCTAACGGCGTCACCGTCTTTTCCCTCCAGGTATTCGGCCCGCAGATTGCCTTTTGAAGACTTGTACTCGATGCCGGCAGTCAGGCGGTTACGGGTGTAGTTTTCTCCCGGGAGGATAGCGGGATTGTATAAAGACGCGGCAATGGCGTGTCCACGGCCAAGCTGGCCGGACGCAACGAGACTCAGGCCCGGGAGCGGACGATATTCCAGCCTTCCGATAAAATCCTTGTCGTTATTGCCGTCTTTTTTGTTGATTCCCTGTCCGTTGAGAACATCCACTCGGTAGGCGAACCTGGCATCGGAGGTTTCTCCGTAAAGGGAGAGTCCCAGATCGCGGCCGTACTGTACGCCATACAGGGGGTCACTCCCGCAGCCGGCGAGATATACTACGCCCTCAGAGCAGACGTCTATGGCCTCGAGAGAAGTCGGAGACAGGGGGTTTTCAATGGAGAGACCGTTTTTGAACTGGCCCAGGCGAACGGTCAGCGCCTTGTTGTTTGTGAAACGGTATTCGGTATAGTACTCCTGGACTACGCTTGAGAAGTCGTGCATAAACAGAAACGACCAACGGTCTGTAATCTGTGCATCGGCCCAGAAAAGAACCCGTTTGAGTTCGAAAGTGGAAATAATCTGCTCGCCCTTCTGGCTGTAGGAGTAGCCGCCCTGGGCATAGCCGTGCAGTTTGATACGCCCGGAGAGTTCCCCCGGGAGATCTTCCCCGGATGGGGATTGCCCCATCGCTGCGGTGCTGCTGAACACTGCGAGAAACACCGCAAGTGTCACTTGGAAAAATGAATTGTTCCGCATTTCTGTATTGTTAGCTTAAACTATTAACTGCTGCAAGACCTAGCTCGAAGGCCTTGAGGTTGGCCTCGACCATCTTTTCGCTCTTGGCGCCGAAGATACGGACAACGCTCTGCCTGAGCTGGTCGACCGAGAGAATCTCTATGTATTTTGCCGCCATCCCGAGAAGGACCACGTTGGCGCTCTTGGGAAGGCCGTTGTCTTTCGCCACATCCTCGATGGGAAGGTTGGCTACGTGAGGTAGTGCCCCAAGTTCCTGGAAGAGAGCATCTTCTTCGGGATAGTCGGGAATGTTTCTGAAAGTATGCGACGAGGTTACAATCCATCCGTCCCCGGCCAGATAAGGCAGGTAGCGAAGGGCCTCCATAGGCTCCATCGAGATGATAAGGTCCGCACCGCCCTTCTTTATAAGGTCAGAATAAATATCTCCCGTGGAGAGACGGAGATTGGACTGGACGTCCCCTCCTCTCTGGCTCATGCCGTGCACCTCGGCCTGCTTGAGTTTGAGCCCGGCAGCCGTTGCGGCGTCTCCTATGATGGTGGCGATTGTGAGGATTCCCTGTCCTCCGACGCCAGCAAGTATGATGTCCTTCTTCATAATCTACTTCTTGTTTCTGAGTTTGCGCTGTAAGGTCTGCATACATTCACGGCGGGGAATGATGACGGAGACTCCCTTGTACTCGATTTCCTCGCGGATGATGCGTGTTATCTCGTCCATATTCTTGGACAGAGGAACCACCACCCTCACGTGTTCAGGGGAAAGGCCAAGTCCTATGCAGATTGCCTCGAACTTGTTCGTCCCTGCCGAGTCCTGTCCGCCCGTCATTGCGGTGGTGAGGTTGTCGGATATGATGACAGTTATATTGGCATTGTCGTTTATAGCATCGAGAAGGCCCGTCATCCCGGAATGTGTGAAAGTAGAATCCCCGATAACCGCTATCGAAGGAAAGACACCGGCATCAGCGGCACCCTTTGCCATAGTGATGGAGGCACCCATATCCACGCAGCTGTCGATGGCCCGGAACGGAGGCAGGGCGCCAAGCGTGTAGCATCCGATATCACCGAAGATACGGGCGTTCTCGTACTCGGAGGCCACCTTGTTCAGGGCATTGTAAACATCCCTGTGGCCACATCCCTGGCAAAGTGCCGGCGGTCGGGGCATAAGGTTCCTGGCAGAGGAAAATGACTGCGGAGCAGCAACACCGAGGGCCGCTCCGACGCTGTCTGGAGTAAGCTCTCCCGTGCGGGGAAGATCTCCGGTCAGGCGTCCCCTGACAGGGTAGTCAGAGCCAAGAATACCCGCCAGAAGTTCTTCTGCGAAGGGCTGCCCGTCCTCCACTACAAGAATGGAATCGCAGTTTTTAGCAAAAGCCTTTATGGCATCCCCGGGCAAGGGGTACTGGGAAAGCTTCAGAACAGGTATGCCCAGCTTTTCAGGCTCATTTTCCATTACATAGTTGTAGGCGATACCGCAGGCGACAACGCCAAGAGCCGCCTTGCCCTCCACAGGAAGGCTCCTGTTGAAAGGAGAGTTTCCGGAGCAGGCGAGAATCTCCGCCTGCTTTTCCACCAGAGAGGCGTACTGCCTGCGGGCATTGGCCGGAAGGAGCACCCAGTGTGTACGGTCCGTCTCGGGGTCAAGGGCGTTCTGCGGCAGGGGTTCTCCCACCTCAACTCCGGCTCGGGAATGGGCCAGTCTTGTGACGACACGGAAGAGCACGGGAAGCTTCATCTGCTCGGAAAGCTGGTAGGCATACTTTATCATATCGTAGGCTTCCTGCTGGGAAGATGGCTCCAGCACCGGAATCATCGCGAATTTCCCATAGAAGCGGGAGTCCTGCTCGTTCTGGGAAGAGTGCATGGACGGATCGTCGGCAGCCAGCACGACTAGGCCTCCGTTGACTCCGGTTATTGCAGAGTTCACGAAGGCGTCGGCCGCCACGTTCATACCCACGTGCTTCATACATACAAGGGCCCGTTTCCCGGCGTAAGACATTCCAAGTGCCGCTTCCATAGCGGTTTTTTCATTGGTACACCATCGGCTGCGCACCTGGGGCGCATTGTTCTGGATATACTCTGTGATTTCGGTGGAGGGTGTTCCCGGGTACGCATATACACCGCTGAGACCGGCATGCAATGCTCCCAGGGCAATAGCCTCGTCACCCAAAAGAAGCTTTCTTTCTATCATAATCCTGTTTACTGGTGTTAGAAGCTGTTGAAAAGCCAAAGGTAGAAAAATAGTAATAAATACCAACCTCTTTGAAGAACTCAGACTTCTGCCAGTTCTATCCAGCGCAGTTCCTTGGCATCGATATCGGCGATGATTTGTTCGATTTCCTTGCTTTTGGCGGTGAGCTGCGCTATGGCAAGGGTGCCGCTACTCATCTCGGCTTCAAGGGCGGCCTTGCGGGCCTCCAGAAGCGGCAGATCGGCCTCTATCTGCTCTTTCTCGCGCTGCTCTTTCCACGAAAGCTTCTTTTTGTCCGATACAGGAGTCGGTTTCTCGCGGGGTGCGGCGGCGGGCTTTTCCGCACGGGCGGCGCGGGCCGCGGCCCGGCGTTTTTCCTGCATAAACTCACGGTATTCGCTGTAAGTCCCCACAAAGTCTTTGATATGGCCCTCGCCGGTGAACACAAACAGATGGTCCACAATCTTGTCCAGGAAAAAGCGGTCGTGGGAAACCATAATCACGCTGCCGTCGTAGTCTTTGAGGTAATTCTCCAGCACATTCAGGGTCACGATGTCCAGGTCGTTGGCGGGTTCGTCCAGAATCAGCACATTGGGGCGCTGCATCAGCACTGTGAGCAGATACAGACGCCGCTTTTCGCCGCCGGAGAGGCGCGAAATGTGCGTGTTGAACATCTCCACCGGGAAGAGAAACTGCTGCAGGAAGGTCGTCACGGAAATTTGGGCGCCGGTGGCGTCGCGCACCGTCTCGGCTATCTCCTGCACCGCTTCCAGCACGGTCTGGCTCTCTTTGAATTGCATACCTTCCTGGCGGTAATAGCCAAAGCGGACGGTCTCACCGCGGTCTATCTCACCGCTGTCGGGCTGCAGGGCGCCCGTCATCAGGTTCAGGAAGGTGCTCTTGCCGATGCCGTTGGAGCCCACAATGCCCACTTTCTCGCCCGGGGCGAAATTGTAGGTGAAGTGTTGCAGTATGCAGCGGTCGCCGTAGCTGAAGCCCACGTCGCGGCAGTTGACAATCTTGCGGCCCAGGCGGGCACTGCCCAGGTTGATCTCCAGCTGCTTGGTCTCCCGGATGGGAGCGGCCTTGTCTTGCAGGTCGTAGAAGGCGTTCTCGCGGTAGCGGGCCTTGCCGGTGCGGGCGCACGGGGTGCTGCGCATCCACTCCAGCTCCCGCCGGTATATGTTGCGGTATTTCTCGTTCAGGGCGCTGGCCACCGCCAGGCGCTCTTCCCGTTTCTCAAGATAATACTGGTAATTGCCCTTATATGTATAGAGGTTGCCGCCGTCCAGCTCCAGGATGGTGTTGCACACCCGGTCCAGGAAGTAGCGGTCGTGGGTCACCATAAACAGCGTCCGGCGGCTCTTGGAGAGGTAATCCTCCAGATATTCAATCGCATCGAGGTCCAGATGGTTGGTGGGCTCGTCCAGTATCACGAAATCGGCATTGGAGGCCAGCACGGAGGCTATCGCCACCCGCTTGGACTCACCGCCCGACAGGCTGGAGCACGGGCAGTCAAAGTCGCTGAGCCCCAGCGAGGTGAGTATCTGCTTGACCTCTGTCTCCAGCTCCCAGCTGTCGCGATGCACCGCGCCCGGGGCGATGCCGCCGATGACCTGTTCCATGATGGTCTTGCCGGGGTCCAGCACCGTCTCCTGCTCCAGGAACGCGATCACGATATTCTTCAGGAACTTGATTTCGCCGCCGCGGTCGCTGGAATCCTTGCCCGCCAGAATGCTCAGCAGCGAGGTCTTGCCAGTGCCGTTGGGAGCGATGAGCGCTATCTTGTCTCCCTCGTTGATATTAAACGAAATATGCTCGAAAAGCACCTTCGGGCCATACGATTTGGAGATGTTTTCTACTTGCAGATAGCTAGGCATGGGGCAAAGATACAAAAAAATGCTAAATTTGCCCCGAATACATTCATCTTCAAACTTTTAATACAATGTCAGTCAATCACTTAAGAACTCAGTTCCTCAAAGGGACAGTCCTTTTGCTGGCGATTCTGTTTGCATCTGCCACCAACGTGGCGGCACAAAACGCAAAAGCTGTGAAAGGACGGATTACTGACCCCGACGGCCAACCAATCGTCGGAGCCACAATTCAAAACTTGACAGAAAAGACCTTTACCACCACCGACGGTGATGGCAATTACACCCTTTCGGTCAAAGATCTCCAGAATGCCATGTTAGAGGTCGCTTTCCTCGGCATGGAGACATACACCGAAGCGCTCAACGGCCGCACATCCTTTGACGTGCAGATGGCCCAGGACCGCATGTTTCTCGAAGGTTCGGTAGTGACCGGTTACCAGGAGATACAGCAGCGCAAAGTGACCGGTGCAATCGCCACCGTGGGCGCCAAGACCATCGAAGAGCGCTACAGCCCCTCGCTGCTGCAGAACCTCGAAGGTCGCGTGGCCGGTCTTTCTACATACGGAGGCAAACTCACCATCCGTGGTGTGAGCTCCATGTATGCAGAGGCCAACCCCCTGCTCGTCGTTGACGGCCTGCCCATCGAAGGCGACATCGACGACCTCAACCCCTATGACATCGAGAGCGTCAACGTGCTCAAGGATGCCGCAGCTGCCGCCATCTACGGTGCGCGCGCTTCCAACGGTATCATCGTCATCACCACCAAGAGCGCCCGCGAGAAGGGTCGCATCGACGTGGACTTCTCTTCCAACCTCACCCTCTATCAGAAGCGCAACCTGGATTACGGTGCAAACTTCTATATGACGCCGGAGCAGCAGGTGAAGGTCGAGAAAGATTATTATCAGTACTATTTCAATACTCCCGAAGAGGTTTCCGACCCTATCTCTTCTATAGAGAACAGCCTGGCAAACTTTGCTAACCGCGTATCTCCCATTGAATACGCTTATTACAAGCAGGCCCTTGGCGAATACAGCCAGAGTCAGGTGGACGATCTCTGCAATTCCCTGGCAAAGAACAACTTCGCAAAGGAATACGGTGACGCCGTTTACCGCCGCCAGATTATCCAGCAGTACAACCTGGCACTGCGCAGCCGCAGCGACAAGTTCCAGAGCAACTTTGTGATCAACTACCGCCACGACAACCAGGGCGAGATCAATGCCTTCGACCGCCAGATGTCGGTCAGCTACAAGGGCTCTTACGACGTAGCTCCCTGGCTCACCGCAACCGTCGCTGTGAACGGCATCTACGACAAGCAGCGCGAGAAAGGTTACGACTATCTGGGTTCTTACAGCAGCCCTTGGTCCTATCCTTCTTATGAAACCATGTACAACGAAGACGGTTCGTACCGCCTGCTCGGCTCCAACCACTATCGCGACAATACCGAAGGCGGCAACTTCAAGGAGTTGGGCGTCAATGTCATTGAAGAGCGCTACAACAACGTTCAGAACACCTCCCGCCAGTACATGCGCTACCATGGCGACCTGCTCTTCAAGATCATAAAGGGCCTCACCGCGAACACCCAGTTCGTATATGAGACCGACCACCGCACCACCGACTGGTACGCAAACCAGGAGAGCCACCTTGCAAAGGTATTCTACAACGCTTACAAGGAGATTGACCCCGCTACCGGCGAGGCTACCTATCACACTCCCGAGACCGGCGGTTTCCGCAACGTGACCAACATGGACGGCCGTTACTGGACCGCCCGCGGCCAGTTGAACTATTCCGGCACCTTTGGCAAACATGAGATTGTGGCCCTGGCAGGTCTCGAGTTCCGCGAAACCCTCTACGCCGGCACCCGCAGCCTGATGCTGGGTTATGACGACCAGCTGCAGAACGCCGCCACCCAGACCGTGGACTTCGGCGCCCTGAGCCTCATCAAGAACAGCCCCTCTTACCAGATTACAAACGCCGGCGGCGGTTATCCCGCATACAACAATGTATACAAGCCCTACATCGACGGCAACATGAGCCCCATAGTAGAGCAGCACCACCGCTACGCTTCTGGCTACGCGAACTTCACTTATACCTACGACAAGCGTTACAACGTGTTCGGTTCGTTCCGTAAGGACTACGCCGACGTATACGGTCTGAACGTCAAGCTCCGCGGCCGTCCCCTCTGGTCTGCCGGCGTCGCATGGAACATCGGCGAAGAGGAGTTCTCCAAGGGCGCAGGCTGGATCAACACCCTCAAGCTGCGTCTCAGCTATGGTGTCACCGGTAACATCTACCATGGCGCCACCAGCTACATGACCGCAGAGAGCACTGGACTGAACATCATCACCACCCTCCCTTACGGCGAGATCAAGAGCCCCGCGAACCCCAACCTCAAGTGGGAGCAGACCCGCACCATCAACGCCGGTCTCGACTTCTCGTTTGTGGACAACCGCTTCCGCGGATCGTTCGACTACTACCGCAAGCAGGGCCTCGACCTCTTCTCTTACAAGACCCTCGACCCGACTACCGGTTTCACCCAGATGTTCGTTAACTCCGCCGACATGACCAACCACGGTGTCGAGCTCATGCTCACCGCAGACTGGATCCGCGAACGCCGCCGCAACGACTTCGGCTGGAGCAGCACCGTGACATTCGCCGTCAACAAGAACAAGATCACCAGCGTAGACAACCCTGCTATCCAGGCTTACCAGCGCTTCAGCAACCCCTACGTGGTAGGTTACCCGACCAGCGCAATCTGGAGCTATGAGTTTGCCGGCATCAGCGATGCAGAAGACTCCATGGGTCACACCCTCTGGTACGGCAAGGTCAACGAAGAGACCGGTGAGAAGAACATCGGCACCTCCGCACAGGGCGCACCCGTAGACATCCTGGTCTATTCCGGCCAGACCGAGCCCGTGGTAATCGCCGGCCTCGACAACCGCTTCGTATGGAACGGCTTCAGCCTGAGCGTACTTATGGCATACTACGGCGGCCACAAAATGCAGGCTCTCGTAGAAGACGAGGTCATGGGCATCGGCAGTGCAGTGGCTCTTCCCAGCTACTTCAACAATGCCTGGACTCCCGAGAACAAGACCAACACCCCCGGTATCGGCCGCTACGGCAGCACCGCCCACGGTTCCGAGCCTCTCCACAGCGACATTTCTGTTCGCGACGCATCTTTCCTCAAGATCCGTAACATAGTATTCGGCTACGAAATGCCCGAGCGCTGGGCACGCGCCATCAGCGCAGACCGCATCAATCTGCAGTTCCAGATTGACAACCTGCCTCCTATCTGGACCGGTTTCCGTCCCGGCAAGGAGATGAGCTACTATAGTTCCAACGCCGTATTCGATCCCGAAACCGGCGGTATCCCCTTGAGAAGCTCTTACATTTTCGGTCTTCACATCAACTTCTAAGTCAGTACCGTCATGAAAAAGATATTTACCATTTTAACCGCTTGCCTGCTGCTGGCTTCCTGCGCCGAATTCACCGACCTCAAGCCCAAGGGCATGAACCTGCTCTCTACCGCAGACGAACTGGAACTGCTTCTGAACGTAGAGTATTCAGACTACTATCAGTTCGATATGTACTATTTGACCGGAGATTTGATGAGCTCGACCATGGGTATGATTCCCAATATCCTTACCCAGCCCACCCCCAGTCGTAATTCTATCCTTCTCACATGGGACGACACCAACCTGAAGCGTTTGGCAGAGCTCACGACCCACGACGAAGATTATGACAGGCTCTTCGGTTATGTAGGCAAGATTGCCAACCCCATCCTCTCTTCGGTAGAATTTGCCACCGGCGACGAAGCCAAGAAGAAACAGATCCAGGCAGAGGCGCTCTGCTTGCGCGCATGGGCAGAATTCCTGCTCGTGAGCAAGTTCGCAGCGGCATACAACCCCGCAAACGCAGAGACCACTCCCGGTATCCCCTACCTTATGGAGGACTGGGACATCACCATCCCCCCGGAGAAATGGACCGTTAAGCAGGTCTACGACCAGATTGTCAAAGACTGCAATGACGCCATCGAATTGGACGCCCTCCCCGAGAAGAACATCAACCAGATGCGCTGGAGCAAGGCCTGCCCCTACGCCATCAAAGCGCTGGCCCTGATAGCCATGCAGGACTTTGACAGCGCCGAGGCTGCAGCCAAGGAATCTCTCAAGTACAACTCCGCAGTGGCAGACTACTGGTCAGACGAGAACACCGAGCAGATCATGTGCTTCATGAATCCTTCGTTGAACTATCCCGCCGTACTCCGCCCGCTGATGAACTGCCCCGAGGATTTGTTCCACACCGCCACCGAGATCAAGTTCATGCCTCTGCGTACCACCGAGTGCGACGCCCAGCTCGAAGCCGGTCACGCCGCCCTCGACAGGATGCCTACCGACGGCATGCGCTACATGTACGTGATGAGCCAGGCCCAGATGTCCTGCGGCGTACCCTACACCATGATCTGGGATATGGCAGGTTGCGGTTCCAGCTGGAACATGTATGGCCTCAAATCCACCCAGCAGATGCTTATCGTGGCCGAGTGCGAAATCCGCCAAGGCCACTTTGACGAAGCTATGGGCTACCTGGACGATATCCGCCGCGGCCGCATCAATCCCGAGACCTACGCTCCGCTCAAGGGCAGCATCAACACAAAAGAGGCTGCCATAGCAGCCCTCAAGCAGACCGCCCTCGGCGAGAATGTTTACTCGATTTACAACTTCATCGAGCGCAAGCGTTGGAACCAGCTGGACGACATGAAGGAGACCCTCAAGAAGAACATCCTGGGCAACGAGTTCACCCTCGCTCCCGACTCCAAGTTGTGGATCTTCCCGTTCCCCGGCAATGCTGTTGACAACAACCCCAACCTGAAGCAGAACAGCTACGACGAAGATGCAGCTGAATAAGTTTTTCATAATGATATGGCTTTGTGCCGTTGCCGCAGGCATCTGTGCCTGCGGCGACAGCCAGGGCTATACCATAGAGGGCCAAGACCAGGGCGAAGGCTTCGCTGTGCTGCGCCGCTACGGCCCCGATGTACCCGATATCCGCGACACAGTCGCCCTTGAGAACGGCTGTTTCAAGTTTACCGGCTCGGTAGACGATGTCGTGATGGGCGAAGTGCTGGTATTCCACGAAGGTGAGCAGCCGCAGCGCTACTCGATCCTGTTGGAGAACAGCCATCTCACCCTCAACGACGGCAAGTTTACCGGCGGCCCCAACAACGACTTCATGATTGACATGAACGACGCCTTTGCCAGCGTGGACACCTCCGCAGCCAATTACCGCGAGCTGATGATGACGGCGCTCAACGACTGCTTCGCCGCCCATCCCGACGTAGAGGCCGCCGCGTTCATGTATTACGTATTCAACCGCGAGACTCCGCTGGAGCAATACGAAGAGGGCTTCAACAAGTTCACCGAGCGGGTGCAGAACAGTTTTCTCGGCACCAACGCCCGCGAAGAGATCGTTGCGCGCAAGGCCACCAGGGAGGGCATCGACGCTCCTGCATTCACCCTCAGCGACCGCGAAGGCAATGCCGTTTCGCTCGAGTCGCTGCGCGGACAGGTCGTCCTGCTCGACTTCTGGGCATCGTGGTGCCGCCCCTGCCGCGCCAGCATGCCCGGCCTCAAAGAGCTCTATGCCCAGTATCACGACAAGGGTTTCGAGATTCTCGGAATCTCCACCGACACCGACCCCGAGGCCTGGAAGAAGGCCGTAGAGGCCGACCAGACCCCCTGGATCCACGTCAACGACACGGCACAGTCGGAAGAATCCCCCAACGTGGCGCAGAGATACGGCGTTCACTCAATTCCCACCTTCTTCCTGATTGACAAGGAAGGCAAGATTATTGGCAAAATCGATCACGACTCACTTGCAGAACAGCTCGCCAAACTGTTCGAATAATTCTTTGACATCATGAGAAAGACAGTATTCCTGGCTCTGATAGCCATTTTGTTTTCCGTTGGAGCAAATGCACAGATCCTCCAGAGCACGAATCCCGAGGCCGACTCGCTTGCATTCGCCAAGGTGCGCGCCCGCATGGATTCCATCCGCCAGTATCGGCCCACGGTGGCCCTGGTGCTCGCCGGCGGCGGCGCCCGCGGCTTGGCCCATATCGGAGTGATCAAATACCTCGAAGAGCTGGGAATACCTGTCGACATGGTCACCGGCACCAGCATGGGCGGCCTGATCGGCGGTCTGTATGCGCTTGGCTACAAGCACGACCAGCTCGACTCGCTGGTGCGCAGCATCAACTGGCCCGTGATGATGTCGGACAACATCCCGAACGACTATGTCCCCTACAAAATCAAAAAGTATAGGGACAAGTACATTCTGAGGGTACCTTTCCACTACGACAACGAGGATATCGCAGAGAGGTTACGGCAGGGGAAGAACTGGGACAACATGATGGAAGAGGCGGAGCACAACTCTGCCGACGCCATGAAAGACGCCATCAACAAGATGGGCCTCGGCATGCCCGACGGCTTCCTCTATGGCCTGAATGTGCGCAACACCCTCAGTGCGGTGAGCGTCGGCTACCAGGACGACATCAGTTTCGCCGACCTCCCGATTCCCTATGCATGCGTGGCCACGGAACTGGCCTCGATGGCCCCAAAATACTGGACTGACGGGCACATCAACGACGCCATGCGTTCCACTATGGCCATCCCGTTCTATTTCAGGGCGGTGCGTTCTGAAGGAGAGGTCCTTCTGGACGGCGGCATGCGCAACAATTTCCCCGCCGACGTGGCCCGCGAGATGGGCGCCGACATAATCATCGGCTCGGAGATGTCCACCCCGCGCAAGAGCGACGACCTTAACTCTCCCGTAGACTTCCTGTTCCAGACCATAAACATGCTCTCTGCCGAAGCGGTCGGTCAGGCCCGGGAGATGATTGACCTGAGGGTCAACCACCCCCTCAAGGGGTACAACATGCTATCCTTCGACGAGAAGAGCGTGAATGATATCATCCGCCAGGGCTACCAGAATGCCGTCTGCCACAAGGAGGCTTTCGAGGCGGTGGCGGAACTTGTGGCGGGCAAGCCGGAACCTCCGGTGGCACACCACGCCCCCGCGACCGATATAGCCTTCACCAAGGTCCGCGTGGACAGCGTCAGGTTTACCGGCATCAGCCAGGACGAGCAGCACCGGCTTCTGCGCCAGAGCGACTACCCCGAGGACGGCATGTACGACAGTGCTACCATAGAGCGCCTGTTGAACAGGATCTACGGCACCAACGCCTTCGAGGCGGTGACATACCATCTGGAAGGGAGCGGAGAACCTTATACCCTGGTGTTCGCCTGCCAGAAGGGGCAGGTCAACGACTCCGCCATAGGTATCCACGCCGACACCGACGAATATGTGTCGGTAGCCCTCCATCTGGGTCTGGGCACGCGGCGTCTCTGGGGACCCCGGTTTGCGGGTGACCTCAAACTCGGCACCAATCCGGCGCTGTCGTTGGACTTCTCTTACAAGACCCGGAACTGGCTCCCGACCGTCGGCCTGAACGCCCGTGCCAGGATAATCAACTCCTATTGCGGGTATATGGCGACAGCCGTTGACCAACTGTTTACCACGGCTCTGGATGCCTACCTGGAAGACTCCCGCATGCTCTTCGGATCCCTGCGGGCCGGAGTGACGGCAGAGATGGACCCTTATGAGCACTATCTCTCATATGAGGATCAATGGATAGGCTGGGACTGGAAGAGCTATTGGCTCTCAGCCTTCGCCACCATGAAATACGACACCTTCGACGACGGTTATTTCCCCACCAGGGGTTTCCGGCTGTCACTGGACGGGCGCTACGTCTTCAAGGGATACTCGATCGACCTGGACCCCAACGACCTGGCCAGTTTGAATCGATATGCAATAACCGAAGACGGATCGGTTCCCGGCTATCTGACCGCCCTGGCTTCTGCCCAGGGGGCCTTCTCCATCGGGAACGACTTCACAATCCTGCCCAGTCTGTATCTCGGGTACTACACCGCCGGCGAGACCGACTCTTTTGACGACAACTGTCTGAATCCCAAACATATCGTCACCATCGGCGGATTTATGCCCAACCGGTATACCGAGCGCCAGATACCATTTTTCGGCTTTGCGACCAGCTATCGCAACTGCCGTCCCTTCAGTGTGGTTGCCCAGATGGATCTTCGCTACCGGTTTTACGGGAAGAATTACGCCACGTTAAGGGGCGGCCTCTTCATAGATGACTACTATCTAAAAGATATTATCCATGTAACTCCGGCGTTGGCCGTCGGTGCGGAATATGCCCGCAAGACAATGGTCGGCCCGTTCAGGCTCGCAGTCCAATGGTGCGACATCACCGGCGTAACCATGTATGCCGGCATAGGATTTGATTTATAATCGGAACATGAAACGCTTCGTTACAATAATCTTTTCCGCCCTTGTCTTTCTGGATTGCGCCGCCCAAGGGGGATTCATGGAGGGCGTGCGCGTCAGCCAGGCTTCGCCGGCCATCTTCGAGAAGGTAGCGGCGGCCCTGGAGCCCTACCGGGACGAACCCTCAAGCAAATTGATTGTCCGCTGCGCGAAGCAGTTCCTTGGGACCGCCTATGTGGCCAGCACCCTCGAAACCGAGCCGGAGCAGCTCACCATAAACATGGACAAGACCGACTGCATCCTGTTTGTGGAGATGTGCCTGGCGATGGTCCAGACGGTTAAGGGCGACAGCCCCACGTTCGAGACCTTCTGCCGCAACACCCAGAACCTGCGCTACTGCAACGGCGTCGTAGACGGCTATGCCTCCCGCAACCACTACACCTCGTCGTGGATCAAGCAGGGCGAGGCGAACGGCATCTTTCACGAAGTCTCCAAAGAGCTGGGCGGCAGCCCCCTGAAGGGGAGCATCGACTACATGAGCACCCATCTGGAATCTTACAAGCAGCTTAAGGACAACCCGGGGATGGTGGTCAAGATCATGCAGGCGGAGGCCGCGCTCAACCGGGACCAGCATTATTACCTCCCGCAGGACAACATCACCGCCCTTGCCAAGGGCATCAAGGCTGGCGATATAATCTGCTACGTCTCTTCTGTCGACGGACTGGACATCGGCCACGTGGCCATTGCGGTGCAGAAGGACGGCCAGATGCACTTTATCCACGCCTCCACCAAGGCGATGAAGGTGGTGATCGATTCGCAGACCATTGCCGACTACGTACTTACACACAAATCGACTATCGGGATTAGGGTTGTCAGACTCGACTAAAATTGTTACCTTCGCAGATTATATTTTTTGAAGGGAAACTAGATAGTCTAGACTGATGCACAGGATATTTCTGCCGCTATATCATTTTTTCTGCCGCCACAAGGCGTTATTATACATAATTCTCGCAGCCACGACGATTCTGTTCGCCGTGTTCGGGCTGCGGGTCAAATACGAAGAAGACATCACCAAGCTGCTCCCGACCTCGAGCGTCGAGAGCGAACTGGCCTTCAGCTCCATCGGGCTCAAGGATAAGATATACATCCAGGTAACATCTGCCAGCGACAGGCTCTCTACCGACGAGCTTGCCACCCGCACCGACGAATTCGTAGAGCTGCTGCAGTCCAAGGACACTTGCGGCAAGTACATCGACAACATCCTCTACCGTCTCGAAACCGAGACCGCGCTGAACGCGCTGGACTTCATGCTCGGCCATATCCCCTCCTTTATCGACACTTCGGCCTACACCGCCTTCAATGCGGCCGTCAAGCCCGCTGCGATACGCCGCCAGATGCTGGAGAACGCCGACATCGTGATGAACGACTTTACCGGCGACGCCACCCAGGCGGTCGGCTACGACCCGCTCAACCTGCGCGAAGCGGTGCTGGGCGACATGTCGCTCGAGGTCGCCGGAGGCTACAACATCATAGACGGACACTTCTTCTGCGCCGACAGTTCGGTGGCGACAGCCTACCTCGCCCCCGCCTTCAAGGCGCTTGACAGCGGTGCCGCCACCGAGATGAGCCGCCTGATGCGCCGTTGCGTGAAAGAGTTCGAAGGGGAGCACCCCGACACCAAGGTCCTCTTCCACGGCGAACCCATCGGCAGCGTCTCAAATGCCACCCGCATCAAGGCCGACCTGGCCCTGACCGTGGGCATCTCCCTCTTCTTGATATTCATCCTGCTGGTAATCTGCTTCAAGAGCCTCTCCTTCCTCTGGAGGCTCCTCGTCCCGATTGCCTACGGCTCGCTGTTCGCCCTCGCGTGCGTCTACTGGATAAAGGGGGGCATGTCGCTGCTGGCGCTCGGTTTCGGCGCAATCGTGCTGGGCGTGGCCATCAGCTACTGCCTGCACCTGCTGATACACCATCGTTTCGTGGGAGACATAGAGCAGTTGCTCCGGGAAGAGTCCACTCCCGTATTCCTGGGCTGCCTGACCACCATCGGCGCCTTCTTGAGCCTGCTCTTCACCGACAGCGACCTGCTGCGCGACTTTGGCATGTTCGCTTCGCTGGCGCTTGCCGGGAGCACCCTGTTCGCGCTCATCTTTCTCCCCCACCTGCTGCCCAAGAAGCTCAACAAGCCCAAGATAGCCGCCATCGGCACCATCGACCGCATTAACTCGTTCCCCTACGACCGCAACAAATGGGTGTTGTGTACCCTCTCTGCGCTCATCATCGTGGGCATCTTCTTCTCGCCCAAGGTCAAGTTTGACAGCGACCTGCGCAACCTCGATTACAACTCCGACTACGAGCTTGAGAGCGAGGCGCTGTTCAACGCCGTGAACAACGACGGCTACGAGCACCTGTACTATGCGACGGTGTCGACCGATGCCGACGAGGCGCTGGATGCCAATATGAGCCTGTCGGTGATACTCGACTCGCTCAAGGCGGCGGGCACGGTGCACGGCTACTCTGACATGGTCTCCAGGCTCTTCATAACCACCGCTGTCCAACAGCAGCGCATCGATGCCTGGAACGCATTCTGGGCCCCGCGCCTGCAGAGCGAAGTGCTCTCGACCATCTCTGCCGAAGCCACCCGTGCAGGCCTCTATCCCGACATGTTCCAGGGCTTCGAGATGATTCTCCAGACCCCCTACGAGCCCGCTTCGCTGCTCGATGCGGGAGTGGTTCCCGACAATCTCCTGTGCAACTTCATAGAGCGTAACGCCGACGGCCAGTACATGGTGTTCAGCGACGTCTCCATGGCCCCCGAAGACAAGGACATAGTCACCGCCGAGGCGGTGAAAAACCCCAAGACATTCATTCTGGACCCCTTCTACTATTGCAAGGACATGGTGCAGGTAGTCCACGACGACTTCAACATCGCCGTGTGGATATCGTCGCTGTTCGTGCTGCTGATATTGCTGCTCAGCTACCGCAACATCATCACCGCCATGCTCTCGTTTATGCCGATGGCTGTCAGCTGGTTCGTAGTGCAGGGCTACATGGCCATCATCGGTCTGGAATTCAACCTGATAAACATAGTTATCTCCACATTCATATTTGGTGTAGGTGTCGATTACAGCATCTTCATTACCGAAGGTCTGCTCACCGAGGCGCGCACCGGCAGCCGGGACATGCTCGGCCACCACAAGGCGGCGATATTCTTCTCGGCCATCATCCTGGTGATAGTGACCTGCTCGCTGCTCTTCGCCAAGCATCCCGCCATCCGCTCCATCGGTCTGTCGACCCTTATCGGAATGGCCTCCACCATTTTGATCTCTTATTCCCTGCAGCCGTTCCTCTTCCGTCAGCTGATGAAAATCCCGGCTTATAAGAGAAGTGTTTTGAAAAAGAAACCTTATGTTGCAGACAATAACTAGTACCCTTTACGCCGATATGCTCCGCCAGGGAGCAGCCAGCCTGTATAAGGACAAGACCGTAGTAAACGACCTGAACGTATTCCCCATCCCCGACGGCGACACGGGCGACAACATGTATATGACGCTCAAGGCGGGCTCTGCCGCCACCGCGGGCAAAGAGGGCAACGTAGGCGAAACCGCCTCGGCCGCCGCCCAGGGCATGCTGCTGGGGGCACGCGGCAATTCGGGCGTAATCCTCTCGCGCATCTTCGCCGGCCTCGCCAAGGGGCTCGAAGGGCTCGAGAAGGCCGACACCGCCGCCTTTGCCCACGCCATGTCGACCGCGGTCCAGGAGGCCTACAGCGCCATCCCCGTCCCTGTAGAAGGGACCATCATAACGGTGCTGCGCGAGGCGTTCGAGGCGACCCTCGTGGACACGACCCTCGAGGAATATTTCGAGAACCTGCTCAGCGAGATGCAGGTCTCGCTGGACCACACCCCCGAGAAGCTCGACGTGCTCAGGCAGGCGGGCGTAGTGGACAGCGGCGGCGCCGGGCTGCTCTGCATATTCCGCGGCATGAACGAGGCGCTGCACGGCATCGTCGCCAGCGAAGAGGCGGCCCCCGACACGGCCCCCGCGGCACCGGCCCTCGACCTCTCCAAGTTTGCCGAAGACAGTACCCTCGAGTTCGGCTACTGCACCGAATTCCTGTTGCGCCTGACCCGCGCCAAGACCGATATCGACAATTTTGACATAGCGGAGTTCGTCGCCTGGCTGGAGGCCAACGGCGAGAGCGTGGTGGCATTCCGCGACGGCACCATCGTGAAGGTGCACGTGCACACCTTCTCTCCCGGCGAGATACTGAACCACTGCCAGCAGTACGGCGAGTTCCTCACCCTCAAGATAGAGAACATGGCGCTGCAGCACCATCAGGAGAGCAACCGCAACAACGCGTCGTTCAAACGCCCCAAAGAGAAATACGGCATAGTGACGGTGGCTGCGGGCGCAGGACTCATCGAGGCCTTCAAGCAGATCGGCGCCGACGTGGTGATTCCCGGCGGGCAGACCATGAACCCCTCTACACAGGATTTCGTGGAGGCCTTCGAGCAGATCAATGCCGACAATATCCTGGTATTCCCCAACAACTCCAACATAAAGATGGCCGCCGAGCAGGCCGCCGGCCTCTATAAGAAGGCCGACGTGCGGGTGCTCCCCTCCTCGACCATCGGCGAGGGCTACTATGGCATCGCCTCCACCGACCGCGACTGCGACAACGTAGAAGAGGTCATCTCTTCTGTGATGGAAATCATGGACTCGGTGGCCACCGGCATGATTTCCCACGCCATACGCGATGCAGAAGGCGACGGAGTCAAGGTGGTCGAAGGCGACTTTGTGGGCTATCAGGGCAAGAGCATCCTCTCCGACTCGCCGTGCCGCAAAGAGGCCGCAGAGGCCCTTCTGGACAAGATGGGCGCCGCCGGCCGCGACGTGATGCTGGTCTTCACCGGCGAAGATGTTCCCCAGCAAGAGGCCCAGGCCCTCCAGGGCGAACTGACCGCCAAATATCCAAACCTTGAAATAATGTTTAACAACGGCACCCAGCCGATTTACGATTATATTTTTGTACTATGCTGACATTTTTCTCCGACACCGATTGTGACATCACTCCCAAAGAGTGCGCAGAGTATGGCATCAAACTCATCAGCATGCCCTACACGGTCAACGACAAGGTTATCTATCCTTACGTAGACTGGGAGACATTCGACGCCCACGCCTTTTATGACATGCTGCGCGGCGGCACCATACCCACCACCAGCGCCATGGGCGAGGAGTTCTACGAGAAGCTTTTCGAACCCGAGTTCGCTGCGGGCAACGATATCCTGTACGCACACTTCTCGGCAGCCACCTCAAACACCTTCACCATTATGCATCAGGTGCTCGACCGTCTCAAAGAGAAATATCCCGGCCGTAAATTCTTCGAGGTTGACAGCCTGGGCATCTCCGCCCTCGCATATAACGTCGTAATGGAAGTCGCCGACATGGTCAAGGCCGGCAAAACCGGAGAAGAGATAGAAGCCTGGGCAAAGGAAGAGGTACCGCACTTCTCCATGCACTTCTTTGCCGACGACCTCAAGTTCTTCCGCCGCAGCGGGCGCGTCAGCGGACTGGCAGCCACCATGGGCGGCCTGATAGGCATCCGTCCCATTATCCATCTGGACGACAATGGCGTGATGGTATCCATCGGCAAGGAGACGGGCCGCGCAAAGGCCATCGCCCGCCTGGTGAATACCGTTGTGGAACAAGGCGATAAGGTTAAGGAGCACAGGGTCGTGATTGCCCACTCCGACTGCCCCGCGATTGCAGAAGAGGCGGCACGCCAGCTCAAGGCAAAATTCGGCGACGACCTCAACGTATTGATCCAGAATGTGAACCCCACCATCGGCAGCCACTGCGGCCCCGACGGCCTGGGTATCTGCTTCCACGCAATCCACCGCTAAACACCCGCCGCTATGATAACCGTAGAAAAAGTCACCACCAGAAAGCAGCAGAAGGAGTTCATCGAATTCCCGCTCAAGCTCTACAAGGGCAACGAGTGCTACGCCCCTGCGCTGTACATGGACGAGCGGAAACTCTTCCGCAAGGATTATGTATACAACGACACCTGCGAGCATGTCTATTTCAACGCCTATAAGGACGGACGTGTCGCGGGCCGCATCTCCGGCATCATACAGCGCGTAGCAAACCAGAAATACAACCAGCGCCGCTGCCGCTTTACCCGCTTCGACGTGATAGAAGATTTCGAGGTGGCAAAGAAGCTGCTCGAAACCATCGAGGCCTGGGCCCGCGAACAGGGCATGAACGAGGTGCAGGGGCCGCTGGGCTTCTCCGACCTCGAGCGCGAAGGGCTGCTGGTAGAGGGATTCGAGTATCCCGCAACCTTCGAGGAGACATACAACTTCCCCTATTACGCCGATTTCCTGGACCGCCTGGGCTACAAGAAGGAGGTCGACTGGACCGGCAGCCGCCTGCGCATAGCCAAGGACTACGACGGCGAGCTGGAGCAGATGGCCGACTATGTGATGCGCCGCTACAAGCTGCACCTGGCCACCGCCCGCACCACCAAGGCGTACCTGGCAAAATATGCCGACGGCTTCTTTGAGCTGCTGGACAAGTCCTACGACCAGATCTACGGCTCGGTGCCCTTCACCGACGCCATGAAAAAGCTCATGATGGACAATTTCAGCCTGATCCTGAGCAAAGAGAACCTGGTGATAGTGCTGGACGAGAACGAGAAGATGATATGCATGGGACTGGCATTCCCCGCAATAGCCGACGCCCTCAGGCCGTCGGGCGGACGCCTCACCCCGGGCGCCATCGTGCGCGTGCTGCACGCCATCAAGCACCCCAAGGTGCTGGACCTGGGCCTCGTCGGGGTCGATCCCGAATGGCTCAACCGCGGCATCAGCGTTGTGATCTCGGCCGCCATGGTAAAGATGCTCCGGATGCCGGGCGTGCTATATGCCGAGACCAACATGAACCTGGAAGACAACTACGCCATCCAGAACCAATGGAAGCGTTTCGACGAACAGAAGATAAAACGACACCGCTGCTATGTTAAAAGTCTTGATTGATTGCTTTGGCGGTGACCACAGCCCCGAGGCCAATGTCGACGGGGCGCTCTCGGCACTTGCGCAGTATGGCGACCTGCACCTGATATTGACGGGCGACGAGGCTGCCATCCGCGGCTGCCTCGAAGGCAAAACCTATGACAGCTCGCGCATAGAGATAGTGCATGCGCCCGAAATCATCGGCTGCGACGAGAAGCCCATCGACGCCATCCGCCTCAAGAAGGAGAGCTCCATGATGAAGGCCATCCGCCTGCTGCGCGACCGCGACGACATCGCCGCGATGGTCTCTACCGGCAGCACCGGGGCGCTTGTGGCGGCGGCCCTGACCCGCATCGGCCGCGTGCGCGGCGTGATCCGGCCCGCCTTCTGCCCCATCCTCCCGACCATGGACGGCGGCCTGGTGGGCATCTGCGACAGCGGCGCCAACGTCGAGGTCAACCCCGAGATGCTGCGCCAGTTCGCAATCATGTCGAGCCTCTACATGGAGCATGTCTATGGGGTCAAGAGCCCCCGCATCGCCCTGCTCAACGTGGGCAAGGAGGCCGAAAAAGGCGACGAGATTCATCAAAAGGCACACATTTTGCTCTCAGAGACTCCCGAAATCAATTTCGTGGGCAACATGGAGAGCCGCGACCTGCTCAGCGGACGCTACGATGTGGTCGTAGCGGACGGTTTTTCGGGCAACGTGCTGGTAAAAACCACCGAGGGGACAGCGCTGGAGCTGCTCAAAAAGCTCAAGAAGGACATCTTCTCGCGCACCATCTACAAGGTCGGGGCACTGCTTATGAAAAAGATGTTCGACGACGAGAAAGATTTCATGAACTACCAGAACTACGGCGGCAGCGTGCTGCTGGGATGCTCCAAGACCATCGTCAAGGGGCACGGCTCGAGCAAGGCGACCGCAGTGGCAAAATGCATAGAGCAGGCCTACCGCATGGAGACAAGCGCCGTGGGCACCAAGACAGAAGAAGTTATACTTAAATACGAACATTACGAAGAATAACCATGTTTGATGAAGTAAAAACCATACTCTCGCGCCAGTTGCGCGTCTCGCCCGACAAAATCACGCTGGACGCACAGATCAAGCGCGACCTGCACGCCGACTCGCTGGACATCCTGCAGCTGCTCATGCGGCTCGAAGACGACTACGGCGTAGTGATTCCCGACCAGGCCCTCGCCAAGTTCGAGACCGTCGGCGATGTAGTAACCTATCTGGATTCTTTGGAAAAATGAAACGCATAATCTTGCTCGCCTGCGCCCTGATGCTCTCCCTGGCATCTTTCGGCCAGAAATACGACACCGACTTCAAACATACCCACCGCCTGAAAGTCAACGGCAAGACCACCGTGATGAAGGGACACCTCGACTACGACGGCAAGGAGCACCTCAACATGATCTACTCCGACCCCGCCGGGGAATACTTCGTCATAGACGGTTCGCAGATCAAGATGAACCTCTACGGCAAGAAGGCCGAACTGGATGCCGGCAAGGTCCCCATGATACAGCTGCAGCGGGCGACCCTGCTCAACTGCCTGGCCGGCAACTGGGAACAGGCGGCCAAAGACAACAACGCCAAGGCCTCCACATCCGAGAAGCTCGGCTTCCGCACCGTCAGCATCGTGTCGGACAAGGTTGTCCCCCGCGGCGGCTATAAGTCGGTAACCATCACCTACCGCGTCAAGGACGGCATGGTGACCCGCCTCGTCCTCGAAGATGCCGTGGGCATCGAGGACTCCTACGAAATGCAATAATATTTTTGTATATTCGCCATATGAAACGGTTCTTTCGGTTCATATTGGCGATGCTTGTAACTGTCGCGACCCTGGTCGCGACGGCTGTACAATGCCCTGAGCCCGAGCCGCCGCAACCGCCGCCTCCGGACCCTCCCACACCGGTAGAACCCATCATAGACGAGACCTACGAGATCACCAGCAACGGCGCCGTCCTCTCGATAGAACTGACGGCCGCCGAGAGTTGGACCGCCAGCGTCGAAGGGGGTTCGCAGTGGTGCTTCATGGACAACAAGTCCGGTGAGGCGGGCAAAGCCACCATCACCATAACCGTCGCGGCCAACGAATCTTACAAGGCCCGCACATGCACCGTCCGCCTCAAGGTCGGCAAGGCGTCGGGCAAGATCGTCATAAAGCAGGCGCAGCTCGACGTGCTCACGGCGGAGCCTGGCGAGTTTGCCTTCGAGGCTGCCTGCGGCTACGTCACCACGACCGTTACCGCCAACGTGCCATACGACGTGATTGTCTCCGACGACTGGCTCGAATGGGACAACGGCATCATCTCGGTGGGAGAGAACATCACCAGCGAGAGCCGCGCCGCCACCATAACCCTTGCCGGAGAGGAGCTGTCGTTTACCATCAACGTGACCCAGGCGGCCAGCGACAACCCCGTGAGCCCCTTCGACGGCACCGTGGAGAGATTGCAGACCCATACCACCGGGGCCGGCATCCCGCTCGTGTTCATGGGCGACGCCTTCGAAGAGGAAAAGTTCGAGGACGGCTCATACCTGGCCTTGATGCAGAACGCCGTGGAGGCCTTCTTTACCGAAGAACCCTACACCACATACCGGGAGCTGTTCGACATCTACGTGGTGAATGTCGTCTCCGACTATTACCAAGACATCACCACCGGCACCTCCACCACCCTCGGGACATTTATCTCGGACGGCAACTTCGTGGGCGGCGACCTTGACAAATGCCAGCAATACGCCTCCAAGGCGGTGGGCGAGCAGGCGCTTGACAGTACCCTGGCGGTGGTATTGCTCAATACCGAGGTACATGCCGGGCGGTGCTACCTCTCGTTCGCAGACAAGGTGGCAGAAGATGCAGACGACGGCGTATGCGGATTCGCCGTGGCCTTCCTGGCACTCGGCACCGACTCCGACGACTTTGCCGGACTTGTGCATCACGAGGCGGGCGGTCACGGATTCGGCAAGCTTGCCGACGAATACTTCTACGAAGGTACCGGAGCAATACCTGCCTACGATGTGGATTTGTACAAAAAGGTACAGGCCAATTCGCACGCCTATCTGAACGTCGACTTCACCGACGACCCCGAAACCGTGCTCTGGAACCATTTCCTGCTGGACGAACGTTACCAGGCCGACAACCTTGGCATATACCAGGGCGGCTGCTCTTACGAGAGCGGGGTATGGCACCCGAGCGAGACCAGCATCATGAATCTCAACACGGGCGGCTTCAACGCCCCCTCGCGCGAAGCGATATATTACCGGCTCAACAAACTTGCCTTCGGCCCCGAATGGGTATACGATTACGAAGAGTTCGTGGCCTACGATGCGGTCAACCGTGCCGTCGAGCCCGAACCGGAACCAGAGCCGGAGCCTGAGCCTGAGGAGCCCGCACAGGCCCACAAAAAACGTGCGAGCAGGTTCAAAGCCTGCCCGCCGCCCGTCATTATCTTCAAATAGTGATTGTTACTTTTCCGGAGCCTCGCCGCGTGCCGCTGCGAGACGTTTGTCGCGTTTCTTCTTTTCGCGGCCGGCAGCCGATTTCATGTATATCTTCCACTGCTCTTCGGTGAATATCTTCTCGTATTCGGTGTCGAAGAAATCGGCCCACTTGTCTACGATGGTCTGGTAAGAAGCTACCTGGGCCGCACCGGACTCCTTGACCCTGCGCAGTTCGGCGTTATAGATGGGGGCAAAGTGCTGCATCAGGGTGTCGAGCTTGAACGCCTGGTAGTCGTCGAGCTTGTAGCGGTCTACCATCTCCTCAACCTGCTTGGCGATGGCATCTTCGAAACTCGTCTCCTTGGGGGGCTGTCCACCGCCCTGTTGCGCATGGCAAATCGCTCCCGAAGCTGAAAAAACGAGCGCTGCAACCAATATAAATTTACGGAAAATGTTCATTTTTATTACCTTTGACGCTTCTTCTGATGCAAAGTTATAATTTTATATCAATGAAAAAAATATATGCTATAGCGCTGCTGTGTGCATTATCTACCATACATTCGCTCGCATGCACAAATGTCATTGTCACTAAGGGAGCCTCGGCCGACTCTTCTGTGATGGTCACTTATGCCGCCGACAGCCACCAACTCTACGGCTGCCTCTATTTCAATCCCGCCCGCAAGTGGAAGGAGGGGGCGATGCTCAAGGTTATCAACTGGGACGAAGGCAATTACATGGGCTCCATCCCCCAGCCGGAGAGCACTTACCAGCAGGTAGGCAATATGAACCAGCACCAGCTCATCATCACCGAGACCACCTTCGGCGGCCGCGAAGAGCTCTGGCACGGCGGCGGCATCATGGACTACGGTTCGCTCATTTTCATCACCCTGCAGCGGGCCCGCACCGCACGTGAGGCGATCGCAGTGATGGACGACCTCACCCGCGAGTTCGGCTACCCTTCAGAAGGCGAATCATTCTCGATTGCCGACAAGAACGAGGCATGGATCATGGAGATGGTATCCAAGGGCGACGGCAGCGGCGCCGTATGGGTTGCCTGCCGCGTACCCGACGGTTACATCTGCGCCCACGCAAACCAGTCCCGCATAGGTAGATTCCCCCTCGACGACCCCGAAAATTGCATATACAGCCCCGACGTGATCTCTTTCGCCCGCGAGAAAGGGTGGTTCGACGGTCCCGACGAGCAGTTCAGCTTCTGTGACGCCTACAATCCCGTCGACTTCGGCGGCGCCCGCTTCTGCGACAGCCGCGCATGGTCGGCCTTCAATATCCTCTGCGACGGCGCCTTCGAATGGGAGGATGCCGACGGAGTTCACACCGCTGCAGCTGCCGACTACCTGGACTACGCCATGGGGCACAACCTCGAGCATAAGATGCCGCTCTGGGTCAAACCTGCCCGCAAAGTCACCGTCAGCGCCCTTGCCGATGTCATGCGCGACCATTTCGAGGGCACTCCGATGGATATGAGAGAGGATGTCGGCGCAGGATGCAACAACCTCCCCTACCGCTGGCGCCCGATGGAGTTCGAGGTGGACGGCAAGACCTATGTCCACGAGCGTGCCATCGCCACCCAGCAGACCGGCTACTGGATTCTCTGCCAGGCCCGCAGCTGGCTGCCCAGCGAGGTCGGCGGCATTATCTGGTTCGGCGTCGATGATGCCGCCACCAGCGCCCTGACCCCCGTCTACACCAACGTCAACGCCATCCCTATGCCCTTTGCCGAGGGCAACGGCAGCATGACCGAATATTCCGCAACATCCGCCTTCTGGCAGTTCAACAAGGTGACCCACTTCGCATACCTGTTCTACGACCGCGTGGAGCCCGAACTCAGGCGGGAGATTGCCGCATACGAAGAGCTCTGCCTCAAGACCGTGGCCGAGACCGACGCCAAGGCGCTCAAACTCTTGAAGAACGGCAGCCGCAAGAAATGCGTGAAGCTGCTCACCGAGACCTCCAGCGAGCTGGCCTCGCACCTCATGGTCCGCTGGAAAGAGCTTGAGAAAGAGATGCTTGTAAAATATATCGACGGCAACGTAAAAGTCACCGACGAGAACGGAAAGTTCAAGATGAACACCGAGGGGAGCAAGATTCCCGCTTCGCCCGCCCACCCCAAACAGCGCGAACGCTGGCTGCGCGGCATAGTTAACGACCACGGGGATATACTGGAAGCCAAATAGCCGCCAATGAAGCGTATTCTCACCATTCTCCTTGCCTTTACGCTCTACCTTACGGGCGTGTTATGCTCTTGCCGCAGGATGGAACCCATAGTGATTCCCGATCCCGAACTGATGATTGACACCACCCTGGTAGTATCATCGTCCGGCGGTACGGAACGCCTGACCATAAAGTCGGGCTACGACTGGACCGCGAGCAAGACAGAAGGGGGAGACTGGTGCACCTTCTCGCCCGAAAGCGGCGCCGTGGGCAGCACCACGATTGAAATCCGCACTACGGAAAACGAGGAGACCGAGATACGCTCTGCCCGCATCGACCTCAAGTCGGAGAACGGTTCGGGCATCATACGCATTGTCCAGCAGCAGATAGAGGTGCTGGACCTGGCCGTGGACAACCGTTGTTCTTTCGGACCCGAAGGGGGCACCTTTGCGGTCCGGCTCGACTATAATGTCGATTTGGCGGTTTCCTGCGAGGCCGATTGGGTGCAAGATGTCACCACCAAGGCCTACCAGCACGAGATTATGACCTTTGCCGTGGACAAGAACCCCACGGGAGAAGACCGCACCTGCACCATATCCTTTACCGGAGGCAGGCTGACGCGCACCATAACGGTGAGCCAGGCCGCCCCGTTCATGACCCTTTCGATAAATGACGCCGCCCTCGGTGCCGGCGCAGCAGAGTTCGCCCTCTCCATAGAGAGCAATATTCCCTATGACTTTGCCCTGCCCGAAGGCGACTGGCTGTCGATTGCCAACGTCTCGACCACCCGTACCGGCGATTTCACATCGACTTCGAACTATGTTTTCGCGGCAAGGGAAAACGTGCAGTACTTCCTTCGCGAGGCGCAAATAGATTTCACCAGCGAAGAATACAACCTGGCGGAATCGCTGCACATAATGCAGCAGGCCATGGACATCATGACGGCCGAACTGCCGCCGCTGGAGCTTGGCGCCGAAGGCGGATTGTTCGCCTTTGACGTGAATCCTTCGCGCGAATACCAGATATCTGCCGGCGAACTGACATGGATCACGGTCGGCACGGCAGAAGGCAGCCCCGCACGACGCATCATCACCGTCGCCAGGAATGCCACCGACAGCGACCGCTCCGGCACCGTCTCCATCAAATCGGGCGAGCAGACCCGCGAGATCGCCATTTCGCAGACAGGCGCCCGCGTAGAGGCGACGCCAGACAAATATACGTTCGGCACCGCCGGAGGCTCGCACACCCTCAGCGTGGCGGCCACCGTCCCGTTTGAACTCGTGCCCGACGGGGATGCCTCATGGTGCACCGTCGAAAGCGTCTCTGCCAGCCAGTTTATCATCTGCACCGAGGCCAATTCTACAGAGGCGGCCCGTTCGTGCATCATCTCCCTGGTCAACAAAGAGTTCGGCATCAACGTAAGCGTTCCGGTAGAGCAGCTGCAGAAAGACGTGTTCGAGATTTCGCCGCGCACGTTCGAATTCGGTCCCGAGGGGGGCCCCATGGAGATTGCCGTCCACTCCAACATCGACTTTGACGTCACCTGCGACGCCGGCTGGATTGCAGAAGACGAGGCGGCGCGCACCGACTCGCAGCGCACCTACGTGGTCTCGCTCAACAATACCGAATCGGGACGATGGTCCCTTCTCACCTTCAGTTCAGGGCCGTTCGAGGCCGTGGTGAGCGTCTCCCAGGTTGCGGCCGTGATTGCCGCCAAAGAGCATCTGTTCAAGATGGACCAGACCGCCCACCAATTCTCGTTCGAGACGGAGAGCAATGTTGCCTTCAATGTCAAGGCCACCGAAGAGTGGATTACCATAGACGAGATTGCCGAAAGCAGCCTCAGCTTCTCGGTAGCGGACAACCAGACTACCGAGGACCGCACCGGAAGCATCATCCTCTACAACGACAATTATCCCGCTTCTGACACCGTCAAGGTCGTCCAGCGGGCACACGGCTTCCTCGACTTCGAGCAGACCGAGTTCCGCTTTGACCCTATGGGCGGCAGGTTTGCCCTCGAACTGGCCACCAACAAAGAGTATACTTATTCCATCACCGATTCGCCCGACTGGATCCAGGAGGTTGCGCCCATGGTATTCGAGGTATCCACCAACACCAGCGGCGAAGACCGCACCTGCACCATCGTATTCGAGCAGGACGACCTCCGGGAGGTGATTACCGTGACCCAGGACAAGCCCTACCTGCAGCTCGACACCGACACCCTGACGTTTACCGCCGACGGCGGAACCCAGTCCGTCAAGCTCTATTCCAACGTACAGGTGGAGGTTATCCTCCCCTACGAAGAGTGGGCAGTGTTCAGGAGCATGAAGGATTCCACAATATCCGTCACGGTAGGGCCCAACCAGCTCCGGACCGCACGCGAGTGCACTCTGGTAGTTGTCAACCGCCAGTTTGACCTGAGGGCCCAGGCGACTGTGCACCAGGACTGGAAAGAGTTCTTCAGTATCCTCACTCCCGAATTCAACTTCGGGCCGTGCGCCGCACAGTTCGAGGTCAAGGTGCACACCAACATGGAGTATATCTACACTCCTGACGTCACTTGGATCGAGGTGGCAAGCGACAACTTGTTCACCATCTCCGACAACCTGACGGACGAGGACCGCGACGGCACGGTGACATATACCGTAGGCGAGACCACCTACCAGATAGCTGTCCATCAGGAACATGCATATCTGGACATCTCCCCCGAAAGCTTCGCGGTAGACTCCGTGGGCGGCCAGATTGCCGTCAACGTCTCCACGAATGTCGACTACAGGGTAGATTTGCACGAGGCCGACTGGATCTACGATTCGGGCCGCTCCGATGCCGGAGAGCACCTGTTCGACGTGGTCCGCAACCGCACCCGCGAGTCGCGCAGCTGCCAGGTCGACTTTATCTCCGACCTGTTCTCGATAACCCGCACGGTAGCCATCGACCAGACCGGCATCCCGTTCTTCGACGTAGAGAAGGAAGAGTACACCCTCGGACCTTCCGACACCGAAGTGAAGATTCTGCACACCCCTTGCGACAATGTTTCCATGACGCTCTCCGACTCCCCCTGGATCAGGGAGCTGGAAGACTTGCGCACTGACACCCAGCTGGTATTCGCCCTGGACACCAACTTCAACGACCAGGCACGCGTGGCCTCCATGGCCATCACCGGCAACGGGCTCACCGTGCTCGTTACGGTAATGCAGAATCCTCCGATCCTCGAGATGTCGCTCGACCACAAGTCGGTAAGCGCCGACGGGGAGAAAGTCATCATTGACCTGACATCCAACTTCATACCCGAAATCACATTCTCCGAAGACTGGATATCCGGAAGCCTCAACCAAGACGCTACGGCCCTCGAACTGGTAGTCGAAAAGAACACCACCGGCCTGCAGCGGACGGCCAAGGTCACCCTGGGCAGCACCGAACTGAGATTCTTCAAAGAAATCAGCATCACCCAGGCGGCGAACCTCATACTTGAGATATCGCCCGCTTCGTACACCATCGGAGCCGAAGGCGGGTCGTTCCTGGTGAACGTTACCTCCAACGTCACCTACTCGCTGCTCAGCCTCACCGACTGGCTGACATACACCTCTACAGAAGACAAAGACGTATTCGAGGTGATAGTCGAACCCAACCCTTCGACCACCGCCCGCAGCGCCACCCTGTTCTTCCGCTCCGTCGGAATCCAGACTACGCTGAACCTGAACCAGGAGGGGCGCATCAACGAGAATTACTACCGCTCTACCGACTTCTCGGCAGACGGCACCGTGAAGCGGCTGCAGGAGGCCACCGAGGGCAACGGCGTGCCGCTGATTATCATGGGCGACGCCTTCAGCGACCGGATGATTGCCGACGGCACATATGACAACTGTATGAACAAGGCGATGGAAGCCTTCTTTGGCGTGGAGCCCTACAAGACCTTCCGGAACATGTTCGATGTATATTCCGTTACCCTGGTGTCTACCAACGAGGTCATTGCCGACGACTCCAAGACCGCCCTCTCGACATACTTCTCTTCCAGCACCGTTGTGGGCGGCAGCCGCGAAGACGTCCGCAATAAGGCGTCGCTGGCAAGGCCCGGCGGATTGAGCGATGCCCTGATCATCGTCATCATGAACAGCGAAACCTACGCCGGCACCACCTACATGTATTCCGACGAGAACCAGCCCAGCGACTACGGCCTGGGCGAGGCCATTGCATATATCCCGCTCTGTACCAGTGAAGAAGAGTTCACCCAGGTCATCCAGCACGAGGCTGGCGGCCACGGATTCGGCAAACTCGAAGACGAGTATTCGTACAAGTCCATGGGACACATCACCGACGAGCGCATCGGGGCCATCGTCGCCGACCAGAGGCTGGGCTACTACAAGAACGTCGACTTCACATCTAACCTGCAAGAAATCCGCTGGGCCAAATTCATCTCCGACCAGAGGTACCGCTACGACGAGATCGGGGCCTACGAAGGTGCCTGCACCTATTACACCGGCGTCTGGAGACCCACCGAAGAGAGCATCATGCGCCACAACACCGGCAAGTTCAATGCGCCTTCGCGCGAAGCGATCTACTACCGCATCCACAAATTGGCATACGGGGAGTCTTGGCAATACAGCTACGAAGACTTCGTATCATACGACTCCATAAACCGCAACACCGCCCCCCAGGGCTCCAACACATTCGACCACAAGAAGGGTGAAGAAGATGATTCTGGCCGGCCGGTTCTGCCCCATCCGATAATGATCCGAGAATAATATTTTGTAAAACCGGAATTTTTCTATTCCTTTGCAGCTGCACTGGGGGATTAGCTCAGTTGGCTAGAGCACCTGCTTTGCAAGCAGGGGGTCAAGGGTTCGACTCCCTTATTCTCCACGAAAATTAAGCCGCGATTTCGCGGCTTTTTTTGTGGAGAATAAGGGAGTCTTTCGGCCCTTCGGGCCGCGACCCCTATATCTACCCATCCCCCAACCCCCTTCCCGTGGGGAAGGGGGCTTTTTAACTCGATATTATTCATGTTTCTTGCCAATCCGGCAAAATGGCGTAGCAGACTGAATGCTCTTGCGCAACATAGCACCCCGCTTTGTGAGGCTTAGATATATGGGCCGAACAAAGAAGGGGCTTGGGGGCGCGGGACTTGCTTGTGTTTGTGATTAGTAATCGCCAGCAGGCGATAGCGGAACCCGGGCAGGGTTGATGCGTGTGATAGTTAGCGCAATTGCGGCGGGGTTTGGGGCGGAGCTCCAGTATTATTATACTCCGCCGAAGGCGCTGTAGCCGCCGTCGACGGGGATTATGATGCCGGTGACGAAGGCGGAGATGTCGCTCAGTAGGTAGAGCATAGTGCCGACAATCTCTTCGGGTTCGCCAAAGCGGTGTACCGGAGTGTTGGCGATGATTTTCTTGCCGCGGGGTTTGAGGGCTCCGGTAGCCTCGTCGGTGAGCAGGAAGCGGTTCTGGTCGGTGAGGAAGAAGCCGGGTGCGATGGCATTGCAGCGTACCCCCATCGGAGCCACGTGCACCGCGAACCATTGCGTGAAATTGTTGATGGAGCCCTTGGCTGCGGAGTAAGCCGGAATCTTGGTGAGCGGGCGCACAGAATTCATGCTGGAGATGTTGAGCACGACCCCCTTGCGGGCCTCTATCATATCGCGTGAGAAAATCATAGTGGAGAGAATCGTCCCCTGGAAGTTGGTGTCGAACACCTTCTTGAAACCCTCGACATCCAGTCCGTAGAACGAATCGGCCAGGTCGGCGGCAGATTCCATCTGCTCCACCTTGCAGGTAGCCTCCGGGGCATTGCCGCCGGCGCAGTTGATGAGGATATCCACGTCGCCGAGTTTCTCGTGGATCTCGACCAGCGCTAATTCGAGCGCCTTGCGGTCCAATATGCTGGCGCTGATGCCGATGCATTTCACGCCGAATTCATCTTCTATCTGTTTGGCCAGCGGGGAGTCTGCCGCCTTGCGGCTGATAACGGCCAGGTTGACGCCGGCTGCGGCCAGTCCTTTGGTGAGCGCGAGCCCTATGACGCCGAACCCGCCGGTGATAACGCAGTTACGGCCATTAAGATCGTCAAAATTGTATGTCATAGCTGTACGGATTTATGCGTTGTAGGTGCTGGAAGTGGTGTCGCCGCCGGTTCCGGTCCAGTTGGTGTGGAAAAACTCGCCGCGGGGACGGTCGGTGCGCTCGTAGGTATGGGCGCCAAAATAGTCACGCTGGGCCTGGAGCAGATTTGCGGGGAGCCGCTCGCTGCGGTAGCCGTCGTAATAAGAGAGGGCTGCCGAAAGGGTCGGGGTCGGGATGCCGCTCTCGATGGCACGGGCAATCACGCGCCGCCAGCCATCTTGCGCTGCCGCCATCTTCTGCTGGAAATAGGGCGCCAACATGATATTGGCCAGCTCGGGGCACTCGTCAAACGCCTCTTTGATCTTGCCCAGGAAGACGCTGCGGATGATGCAGCCGCCGCGCCACATCAGGGCGATATTGCCGTAGTTGAGCTTCCAGCCATATTCTGCAGCCGCCGCACGCATAAGTGCGAACCCCTGCGCATAGGATACGACCTTGGAGGCGAAGAGCGCCTTCTGTAAATCGGCCAGAAACTCTTCGCGATTACCTTCGAAACGCTTTGCGCGAGGTCCTGCAAGAATCTTCGAAGCCGCCACGCGCTCTTCTTTCTGGGCCGACAGGCTGCGGGCATAGACACTCTCGGTGATCAGCGTCAGCGGCACGCCGGCATCCAGAGCCGCGATGGCGGTCCACTTGCCGGTACCCTTCTGGCCGGCGGTATCGAGTATATAATCGAGCACAAAACGTCCCTCGTCGTCGGTCTTGGCCAGGATGTCGCGGGTAATCTCTATCAGGTAGCTGTCCAGGTCGCCCTGGTTCCACTGCCCGAACACCTCGCTCATCTCGGCATTGGTCATTCCCAGGCAATCTTTCATAATCTGGTAGCACTCGCATATGAGCTGGATGTCGCCGTACTCGATGCCGTTGTGCACCATCTTCACAAAGTGGCCGGCGCCACCCTCGCCTACCCAGTCGCAGCAGGGCGAACCGTCGGCGACATGCGCGCTGATACCCTGGAAGATGGGTTTGACCAAAGGCCAAGCCTCAGGTGACCCGCCGGGCATCATGCTGGGGCCCTTGAGAGCACCCTCTTCGCCGCCGGAGACGCCGGTGCCGATATACAGCAGGCCCTTGCCCTCTACATACTCGCGCCTGCGCGCGGTGTCGGGGAAATGGGTATTGCCGCCGTCGATTATCACGTCGCCCTTGTCCATGAGCGGAATCAACTTGTCTATGAATTCGTCTACCGCGGCGCCCGCCTTTATCATCAAGAACACCTTGCGGGGCGAACTCAGCGACGAGACAAACTCTTCGAGCGAATGTGCGCCGAATATATTCTTGCCGGCTCCGCGTCCCTCCATAAAGTGGTCCACGCGGGCCACGGTACGGTTGAACACGCTCACGCGGAAGCCTTTGCTCTCCATGTTGAGTACCAGATTCTCGCCCATCACGGCGAGGCCAATGAGGCCGATGTCAGATTTCTGTGCCATATTGTTATTAGTCTTTGAATCTATCTTTATATGCCCAGAGTCCCAGGGCGGGGTTGGAAATGTAGAAAATCTCTTCGCCACCGGGCAGGGTGTTCCAACCGTCACGGAGCTTGGCGGGATCATAACGCTCCAGCATCGTTTGCAAATCGGCATAGCCGAAGCCGACGCCCTCGATGTCTTCGCGCGTAAGGCCGCCTCCGGGAGCGTAAGTTATGCCGAAGCGCCCCTCCGACGAGCCGTGGATAAGGTGGGCGGCCGCACCCAGGTTGGCGCGCAAATCCGCCTCGGACGCCACCTCCGCCAGTGTGTGCGGCATGCCGCGATAGCCAAAGCGGCGTATCAGGGCATCCATGGCGGCATCTTCGCCAAATTCGCACAGGCCAGGCGCCAAGATCAGCAATTCGGCATTGTCGGCCAGCGCCATGCGCGTGCGGTATATCGCCTTGTTGCCCAGCCAAGTACTCTTGAACTCCGCCGGGTCGAGGTACACGACACACTTGTGTATCTCGCGATCGAGCTGCACGAAATTGACCTTGCGCGAGAGCTCCACCGCCCGCTCGAAGCATTCGAAATCGTCCCCCACGAAAAGGCCCTTGGTCACCATGCGGCCGTTTTCAGAAGCGCGGACGGTAAGTATGTAAATGATGGGCAGCTGTCCGATAAAGCGGGTACGGGCATACTCCAGCGCGGCGCGAACCGGTCCGCCGGCACGCCCCATGATGCGCTCCATGCCGTAGCTGGCCCCCAGATAGTGGCTCTTGTTGATGAAGTCGACACCGCCGACCCCCACGAAGATGTTCTTGGCGTGATTGGCCATGCCCACCACTTCGTGCGGCACTACCTGTCCGATGGAGAGTATCAGGTCGAAGCCCGGCTCCAGCAGCATGCGGTTGACCTGAGCCCGGATGGGATAGTCTACCCGGCCCTGGGACACCTCGCGGATATATTCTGCGGGCACTTCGCCCACATCCTGGATGCCGCCGCGCCAGTCGTGTACCCGGAACTTGCCGTGCGGCACGCCGGGGAACATGGTGTCCATCTGGGCCTCCGTCATAGGGCTGTGGGTGCCCAGCGCGGGGAGGATATCGGTGAGGGCCTCGCCGTAATAGTCGTTGGCAAAAGCCGTTATCTCGCCGCCGAGGGAGTTGAGACGGGTGATGTCGGGCGGGATGGCCAGCACCCTGCGCTTGCACCCAAGCGAGTCGAACACACCGCGCAGCGCCTCGCACACATCCTGCTGCGAAAGCACCTCCGATTCAGAACCCCTGGCGTAGAATATCATTGAAGCCGTTTTTAAACGTTTATAAACGGATATCGGGCTAACGCAATACCCGGGCGTTGCCCTTGTAGATGCTCCAGATCTGCTCTTCGTCGGCAGGCTGGGCATAATCTGTCAGGAAGGTTGTAGCCAGCACTCCGGCGGCCCAGCCAAACTGCAGCCACTTCTCCGGTTCCCACCCGCGCAGCATGCCATACAGCAAACCGCCGGCAAAACCGTCGCCGCCGCCGATGCGGTCCAGCACGCGGATCTGGCGCGGCTGCTCTACGAACCATTCGCCGCCGCAGCGGAGCACCGCACCCCAGCAATGGGTGTTGGTGTCAATCACCTCCCGCAGCGTTGTGGCAAACACCTGCACCTGCGGGAAACGCGCTGCCACGCACGAGATCATCCCCTTGAAGCCGTCTATCTTGGCCGCGAGCCCCTCTCCGCCGGCTGCGGGACCTTCTATGCCCAGCGCCAGCTGGAAGTCCTCTTCGTTGCCTATCAGGATGTCGGACAGCGAACATATCTCCGTAAAAATGTCGCGCAGCTGCGCCTCGCGCCCCTTCCAGAACGATGCCCGGAAGTTGAGGTCGAAGCTCACCAACGTGCCGTGCTTCTTGGCGCAGCGGACAATATCGAGGCAGAACTGCCCCGTCTGCTCGCTGAGCGCCGCCACCAGGCCAGAAAGATGCACAATCTGCACCCCTTCCTGGCCAAAGATGCGCTCCAGGTCAAAATCGGCAGAAGACAAAGTGCGCCCCACCTCGCCGGCGCGGTCGTTCCACACCCGCGGGCCGCGGCTGCCATAGCCGCTGTCGGCCACATTTATCTGGTGACGATAGCCCCAGGGGCCGCCCTGCGGCACGTCGCGACCTTCAAAGTCCATCCCGCGCGAACGCAGCGACTGCTTGATAAAGGCGGCAAACGGACTGCCCGCCACAAACGAAGTGAGCACCTTGACCGGCAGGCCCAGATAGGATACTATGCTTGCCACATTGGTCTCGGCACTGGTCGCCTGCAGGCGGAAAGTGTCGGAAGAGGCCACCGGCTGGCCTGCGTCAGGGCAGAGCCTGAGCCCCATGCTCGTGGGCACCAGAAGCGCATATTTGCAATTGGTTTTCATATTAAGGGAGTATTATTTTCAATAATTCTTCTGCCGAAGAGAACCTGTATGTAGCAGATATCCCCTCCGGGACACCGCTCCAGCACGCCAGGGCAAAATCCATCCCGGCATTGGAGGCGCAGAGGGCATCCATCAGGGTGTCGCCCACATAGAGGCAACGGCTCACATCGACCCCGGCCCTGAGGGCAAATGCCTCTGCCGGCTCGCCGTCGGGCTTGTGCTTCTCGGTGTCGTCGGCACATATCCCCGCCACCAGCAGCGGACGCCAGGGATCCATATTCTTGTCAAATTCGAACTCGTCGCGGCTGCGGGAGGTTATCACGCCTATCTTGATGCCGGCGGCCACTATCTTAGTTATCATATCGTGCACGCCGGGGTACGGGCGGCTCTTGGAGGCCGCCATCTCGCGGTAATAATTCTCCCACACTTCCAGGGCGTATTCGTGGTCGGGGAACCCCACCATCTCGATGCCTACCATGCTCGGCAGGCCAAAATACTTCACCAGGTCGTCGGGCGAAACCACCTCCCCTTTCAGCTCCAGAATGGTCCTGGCAAAAGAGTATGTAAACGTATCCTGGGTGTCAATCAGGGTACCGTCTATGTCAAATGCTATATGTGTGTAGCGCATCAGTTCTCCAGGTATGCCTTCTGCTTCTCTGTCTGGGTGTCGATGGTCACGCCCCAGGCCGCCAGCTTCTTGCGGGCCACAAACTTGTCGATCTCTTCCGGCACGGTGAGCAGCGTGGCGGGCAGCATCCCCTTGTTGCGGACGATATATGCGGCAGAGAGCGCCTGGATGGCGAAACTCATGTCCATTATTTCTGCGGGGTGGCCGTCGCCGGCAGCCAGATTCACCAGGCGGCCTTCGCCCAACAGGTAAATCCACTTGCCGTCTACCTTGAAGCCCTCGATATTGGCACGGGCGACCTTTGTCTCAGAAGCGATCTTGCGCAGGGTGGCGACATCGACCTCAACGTCAAAATGACCTGCGTTGCAGCATATCGCACCCTCTTTCATGGTGCGGAAGTGGCGTTCGCACACTATGTCGCAGCAACCGGTGACGGTGATAAAGAGGTCGCCCAGCGGCGCCGCGTCGTCCATGGTCATCACCTTGAAGCCGTCCATCACAGCCTCCATGGCGCGTATCGGGTCTATCTCAGTAACTATCACACTGGCACCCAGGCCCTTGGCGCGCATCGCAACCCCCTTGCCGCACCAGCCGTAGCCGGCCACGACCACCGTCTTGGAGGCCACTATCAGGTTGGTGGTGCGCATGATGCCGTCCCACACGCTCTGGCCGGTACCGTAACGGTTGTCAAAAAGGTATTTGCATTCGGCGTTGTTGACCATCACCATCGGGAACTTGAGTTCACCCCTCTGGGCACGCGCCAGCAGGCGGTTGATGCCGGTGGTGGTCTCTTCGCACCCGCCCCACACATTTTCTATCAGCTGCGGATATTCACTGTGGATCATGTTCACGATGTCGCCGCCGTCGTCTATTATCACATTCGGGCCCGACTCCACTATGCAGCGGATGTGGCGGTCATACTCTTCTGGGCTCTCGCCGTGCACGGCAAACACGTTCACGCCGCTCTTTACCAGCGCCGCCACGACGTCGTCCTGGGTAGAGAGGACATTGCTGGCAGCCGCATAAACCTCGGCACCGCCCGCCGCCAGCGTCTGGCACAGGTATGCCGTCTTGGCCTCCAGGTGCACAGAAACGGCGACCTTGACCCCTGCAAACGGCTTATCTGCAGCAAATTGCTCTTCTATATCGTTGAGCAGCGGCATGTGCGCCCGCACCCAGTCTATCTTGCGCGCGCCGCTCTCCCACAAATTAATATCTCTAATTTCGCTCATAAATGAAATTATGTTAAATTTGCTTCAAAGTTACGATTTTTTATCTCAATGGCGGCGAGTCTTAACATAATGTTCTACAATTTGGAGAACCTCTACGACACCACCCAAGACGAGCAAATAGACGACGAAGAATTCACCCCTTTGGGTGCCCGCCGCTGGAACACCATCAAATACCAGACTAAGCTGCTCAACCTGAGCAACGTGTTTGCCTCGATCGCGTCGCTGCCCGGCGGCTTTCCGGCCGTGGTGGGAGTCTCCGAGGTCGAGAACGACCGGGTGCTCGAAGACTTGCTCTCGCAGCGCCGCCTGAAACCCGCCAACTACCGTTATGTCCACTACGAATCTAAGGATGCCCGCGGTGTGGACGTAGCATTCTTTTTCCGTCCCGACCGCTTCAAACTCGAGGGGAGCGAACCGGTCAAGCTCAAGCTGCGCAGCGGCCGCGAATACATCGGCCGCGACATCCTGGCGGTGTGGGGACGGCTCGAGGGAGAGATGTTCTGCTTCTATGTTTGCCATTTTCTATCGCGCCGCGGCGGGGTGTTCGCCTCGCAGGGCTTCCGACGCGCCGGCACCGAGACCGTCCGCGACCATGCCCTGGAGATGCAGGCCAAATATCCCGGCATCAAGATAGTGGTGATGGGCGACATGAACGACACCCCCGACGAAGAGTCGCTGAGCGTGCTGCTGAGGGCCAGGGAACGCATCGAAGGCGTCGAGCCCGGCGACTACTTTAACCCGATGTGGGCCATGCACAAGGCGGGCCTTGGCACCAGCATCCACAACCACAACTGGATTCTGTTTGACAACATCATAGTGAGCCGCAACCTGCTCCCTCCAGAAGCGGGCTATCCGGACGCCAAAGGGCTGGTGCTCAGCAAGTTTGACAAGAAGTTCTGGGCGCACATCTTCATGCGCAACTTTATGATGCGCGGCGGCAAACCCTTCCGCAGCTGGGACGGCAATACCTTCTCAGGCGGCTACAGCGACCACCTGCCGATACTCATCCGGCTCACCGGCAAATAAACTGATTATTCGAGGGCGACGATTTTCCAGTCACCGTCTTCGCAGACCAGTCGCATGGTGCGCGAGATAGCGACACCTTTGGGGGCGCCGAAGGGAAATACGTCGTATTTGACCTCCACCTCGCCTGTATCCTCGTCCTGAACGGAGGAGATTATCTTGAAGGTTGTTTTCCTGGAGGCTTCCACCACTTTCTTGTAGACCTCTTCGCTGGGGAACTCCGATACGGCGACGGTGTCGCGCAGCACGGCGGCGATTTCGTCGCTGCAAAGCTCGGCGGCACGGTTCATGTCCATGTCAAAGAAGGCCGTCAAGAAGTCGGAGGCCGCTGCGGCGGCCTTGTCGGTTTTGGGAGTACAACCGCTGAGGGCAAGAATGGCGCAAACCGCCGCTGTCAGAATCTTTTTCATGACGCAAAACTACTAATTCCCACGATAAGATGAAATATTACTCGGGATAAACGAGTTCGTAGATCCGCCGCTGCTCACCTGCCAGCTGCAGGAGCACGGACATGCGGCGCCGTGTGGCGGACGAGACGTAATTGATCCGGTACATGGTTCTGACAACCTCCCGCACGCGCTCCAGGGTGAGACCGGCGCCAGACTCCCTGAGAATCCGCTCCATCTGCACATAGATGGCGTATGCGGCAAAGCAGATGCAGATATGTCCCTCGATGCGGCCCTGCAGAGTGTTGTTCAGGGGGCGCACCTTCAGGTCGACCTTGTTCACGGCGAACATCTGCCCCGCGCCACTGAGGATGCCGCACGCCGCCATGACAGCCTCCCTTTCCACATCGGGGCTGGTCACAAACGCACGAACCCCGTCCCACGCAGCATCGGCATCGACCTTGTCCTGGTCGATGGATATCTTCCTACGGCCCTCCAGCTTGAGGAACCTGTTGCTGCCGCGGTTGTTGATGTTGGCCTTGGTGAGTTTGCGGCCCGCAAGCTTCTTTTTGAGTCTGGCGAGGTCTTCTTCGCGGCCCTGGAGATCCTTTGCGGCGAAGTATGCATCCCTGGCAACGACCAGTCCTGCGACATCGCCCTCGCACCTGGGCCTCGTGCCGACGATGAACCTATACCCTTGGTCGCCAAGCATTCTGACACTCTCTCTGGACAGCAGGCCCGCATCCGCGACAACGATGGGTCGCGGGAGCCTGTGCCTGTAGGTCAGCTTTTCTATCGCGGGAATCAGGGTGCTGCCGTTGAAGACGTTCTTCTCGTAAACCTCGTAGCAGATCGGACAGCCGGCACCGGACACCAGCATCCCAAGGAAAACTTGCGGACAACGGGGCCTCCCCTCCTTCTTGAAGCCGGCCAGACGCAGGTCCTCTGCCTCAGCCGCCTCATAGCGCAACGCCGATATCACAAGAAAAACGTCCTGGATACCCTGGACCTTGGCATACTTGAACGATATCTTCTCTACCTGCGGCCTGACACCGATATTGTCCAAATAGCGATATATCTGGCCTTTTGTAGACTCCACGGCGCGCATCTTGCTGCCGGGACCGGACACACGGGCGACCACCAGACGGCGGAACATATCGTCTTTGAGCGCCCCGAACCCGATGCGGTCGTACAGCCCGCCAAAGATCAGCTCCGGACCGGCCACCTGGACCTGGCCTTCCTGAAGGCTGGGCAGGACGCCACTTATCAGCTCCTCGCCCGATTCTGCGAACAGACTCTCCATGCGGCCGGTCTGCGCCAGCATATATTCCCGGGCCTTGCTCTCCAGCAGGTCCGCCTCCCGGGCCGAAGACGCGGGTCCGAACACCTTCAGGACCTTGTATCCGCCCCGGCTCTTGTCCACGACGTGAACGCTGATAGTGCCTGATTTGTTGTATTTTCTGCGAACGAACATATACATACAAATGTAGCAAAAAGTATTGAGAAAAACAGCCCCTTAGTCAACAAAACCGAGGGTCGCGGCACTGACCGTGAAATGACCTTCGAGAACCCTGACGCAGGCGGAGATGGTGGAGCCGGTGGTGAGCACGTCGTCTACCAGCAGCAGGTGCCTTACACCTGCAGCACGCAGCCGCTCCAGCTCCCGCCGCCTCAGCGCGAACGCTCCCGATACGTTGCGCCCGCGCTCTGCCACCCCTTTGCGCGTCTGGGTGGCGGTATAACGCCGCCGGTACAGCAGCCTCCCTGCCACCGGCACCCCCGGGAAACATTCGGCTATCCCGCGCGCGATAACCTCCGCCTGGTTGAACCCGCGCCTCCACCGCTTGAGGGGATGCAGCGGCACCGGGACTATGGCCTGGATGCCGGAGTAGAGGCCGCCCGAGGCCAGAGATCGCCCCAGCATCTCCCCCGCCCATCGTCCCAGGGCTATGTCCCCGCCGTATTTACACCGCCGCACAATGTCGCAATAGGCGCTGTCGTGCCGGTAAAAGAACAGCGACGCCGCATTGTACACATGGCAAAGGCCCGCCAGGCGGTCCATGGCCGCATTTTCGCTATAGTTCCAGAAATAAGTGAGTGGTATATCGTCTATGCAATCGCGGCAGAGATGCTTCTCCCCTTCGGCCAGAGGCTTCCCGCACACCACGCAACTGCGCACAAAAAAAAGGTCGCGCAGCCCCGCCAGGGCCAGCCGCAACCCGCCTTTAACCCCTCGCCACAACCCGTATGAGAACCTTCCCGTCATAATCCATCGCTTCTTAATTCAAAGATAATCATTATATTTGTGAGTTATGTTCGACTTCTTAAATATTTCTTTCGCCGATATACTCGACATCCTGCTGGTGGCGCTGCTCATCTATCAGATTTATAAGCTGATAAAGGGCACGCAGGCGATGAGCATCTTTATTGCGATAATCATGCTCTACGCAATCCAGGCGGTGTTTGACGCGCTCAACATGAAGCTGCTCTCCAACATCATCGGAGCCTTGCTGGATGTCGGCCTCATTGCCCTGATCGTAATCTTCCAGCCGGAAATCCGCCGCTTTCTGATCAAGATCGGTACAGAGGTATTCTCCGTGCGGAAGAAGGGCGACGGATGGTTGCGCCACTTTTTCGGCAGATACAACCCCTCGTCCAATATCAGCCCCACCGCACTCGACGAGATTACCAGCGCCTGCTACCGCATGTCCGAGAACAAGACCGGCGCGCTGATGGTATTCCGTCACAATTCGTCGCTGGAGCCGTACATAGAGACGGGCGACAGCATCAATGCCGACATCAACCGCCGCCTCATAGAAAACATCTTTTTCAAGAATTCCCCGCTGCACGACGGAGCGGTGATAATGACGGGCGAGGCCATCATCGCCGCCCGCTGCACCCTGCCCATCAGCAGTGACCCCAACATCAACCCCCGCTACGGGATGCGCCACCGCGCCGCCATCGGCATCACCGAAGTCTCCGACGCAGAAGCGGTGGTGGTTTCTGAGGAGACCGGCGAGATATCGTACGTCAAGGGCGGCAACCTGAAGACTTTGAACAGTATCACGGAACTTCGCATAGCGCTGGAGAATTCTTACAAGTAACATGCAGGGGCTCGAACATAAGTTGGGTTTTGACAGCGTAAGGGAGATGGTGCGCGGCAAATGCGCCACCTCCGGCGCCCGCAGGGTCATCGACGCCACCGCTATGATGACCTCCCGCGACGCCATCGCGCAGGCGCTGCGCCTGACCGATGAGATGCGCCTGATATGCATGTTCGAGGACACCTTCCCCTCCGAGGGCTACGTGGATATGCGCGAATTCCTGATGCCGCTCACCAGCGAACTCAGCTGCATATCGCTCCCCAACATGATCTTGCTGCAGAAAGGGCTCGACGCCATCCGCAAGATAGTGGGGTTCTTCAAGGGCACCAAAGGGGTCTATCCCTCGCTCGGCAAGATGTCCGAGCCGGTGCTGGTCTATCCCGAAGTGCTGCGCAAGATAGACTCCATCATAAATAAGAACGGCGAGGTACGCGACAGCGCCTCCCCCGCCCTGGCGCAGATCCGCGCCGACCTCAAGGCCAAGGAGCGTTCCATCTCGCGGGTAATCCACGCCGTGCTCAAGAAGGCCCAGGCCGAGGGCATCGCTGCAGAAGACGCCGAGGTCGTGGTACGCGACGGCAAGACCCTCATCCCGGTGAACGCCACCGACAAGCGCAAAATCAGCGGCATCGTGTGCGACGAATCGGCCAGCGGCCGCACGTCGTTCATAGAGCCCATCGAGGTGGTCAACCTCAACAACGCCGTGCGCGAACTCCAGTTCGAAGAGCAGCGCGAGATACAGCGCATCCTGATGGAATTCAGCGACTTCCTGCGCCCCTACCTGGACGACCTGGTGGCCAGCGCCGACTACCTGATACAGATCGATTTCATCCGCGCCAAGGCGATGGTGGCCATGGACATGATAGCCGGCCTGCCGATTCTCTCCGAGAGCGGCGATTTGACGCTGCGTAAGGCCCGCCATCCGCTGCTCGAACGCGCCCTGCGCAAAGAGGGCAAGGAGATAGTGCCGCTGACCCTGACGCTGGAGAACAACCGCCGCATTATGCTTATCTCGGGCCCGAACGCCGGCGGCAAGTCGGTGTGCCTCAAGACGGTAGGCCTGCTGCAATACATGTTCCAGTGGGGCCTGCTCATTCCCACCTCCGAGGTCTCGGAGATGCTCATCTTCGACCGCATATTTGTAGATATAGGAGACGACCAGAGCCTAGAGAACGACCTTAGCACCTACTCTTCGCACCTTAAGAACCTGAACGGCATACTCAGCGACGCCACCGACCGCTCGCTGGTGCTGATAGACGAGTTTGGCAGCGGCACCGAGCCCACTGCGGGCGGCGCCATTGCCGAGGCGGTGCTGGATGCCCTGGCCACCCGCGGCACCTACGGCGTGATCACGACCCACTACACCAACCTCAAGCTCTACGCCAGCAACTCGCCGCACGTACTCAACGGCGCCATGCAGTTCGACGTAGCCACCCTCACCCCGCTGTTCACCCTGGAGCAGGGGCTGCCGGGCAACTCGTTCGCATTCGAACTGGCCCGCAAGATGGGCCTGCCCGACGAGATAATCCGCAGCGCAGAGGAGAAGGCGGGCGGCGACTTTGTGGACATGGAGCGCCAGCTGCGCAAGATTGCCCGCAACCGCCGCGCCCTGGACGAGAAACTCACCCGCGTGAAGAATGCCGACCGCACCCTCGAAAGCCTCACCGAGCGCTACGAGAAGGAGCTCTCCGAGATTAAGACGCTGCGCAACACCATCATATCCGAGGCCAAGGCAGAGGCCAAGGAGATTGTCTCCGGCGCCAACCGCCAGATAGAGCAGACCATCCGCGAGATACGCGAGGCCCAGGCCGAGAAGCAGAAGACCAAGGAGGCCCGCGCCAAGGTCACCGAACTGCAGCAGAGCCTCGAGCAAGAGGAGCCCGCCGGCAAGAGCGAGAACGACCTGCTCATCGAGCGCAAGATAGAGCAGATATTGGCCCGCCGCCAGCGCCAGAGCGAGCGCAAGGAGCAGCGCGAGCGCCGCGCCGGGGAACAGTCCCCCAAGCCCGCCCCCAGGAGCGCCGAGAAAAACGAACCGCTCAAGGTGGGCGACAAGGTCCGCATCAAGGACAGCGACATGGTGGGCGAGATAATCCAGATATCCACCAAGAAGGTCTCCGTGGCCATCGGCGGCCTCACCACCAAGACCGATATCGGCAAGATAGAGCGCATCAGCGCCAAAGAATATAAGGAGGCCTCGAAGGCCACCGCCCCGCGCCGCAGCACCAGCGGCGGGGTCGCCGTCAAGGGGATGGAGTCCATCTCGCAGCGCAAGATGAACTTCTCGCCGCAGATTGACGTGCGCGGCGAACGCCTCGAGAGCGCCCTCAACATCGTCACCCGCTTCATAGATGACGCCACCATGATAGGCATCTCGCAGGTCAAGATCCTGCACGGCAAGGGCACGGGTGTGCTCCGCGAAGAGTTGCGCAAATACCTTAAGACAGTGGCGGGTGTGGTCAGCGTGCGCGACGAGGCACTTGAGATGGGGGGTGCCGGAATCACCGTCGTTGAATTGGCTTAAAAAATACCGGAATTCTTTCATAATTTACTTAATAGAGTTATCTTCGCGGCGCGAAATTGTTGCAGAATTTTACTCTATTAAACCAATTAATAACATCATGAAACTAACCATCAAGAGTTTATTGTTGTCACTGGCAGCAATGCTTTTTGTTGTGCCCGCTGCTTTCGCTCAGGTAACAACATCCTCTATCAGCGGTCACGTCACTGATAAGGACGGTGCCGTCGCAGGTGTAGCAGTCGTAGCTGTTTACCAGCCTACCTCTACCACTTACTACGCAATTACCGACAAGAACGGTAACTTCCGCATCAGCAACGTAACAGCCGGTGGTCCCTACACCGTCAAGTTCGAGCTCCTCGGCTATCGCGAGGTTGAGAACCAGAACATCTACGCTCCCCTGGCAGAGACCGTTGTAGTAGACGCTGCCCTGGAAGACGAGACCCTCAAACTCGACGCTGCCGTATTCGTAGCAGACGCCAACGAGTCCGGTATGAACATCAAACGTTCCGGTGCCGGTACTTCGGTAAGCCAGAAGACCCTGGAGAACCTCCCCACCTCTACCGGCCGTAGCATCAACGATGTTCTCCGTCTTACTCCCCAGGCTACCACTGGTGTCGGCGGTTTCGCAGCCGGCGGCGGAAACTACCGTTCTTCCTATATCACTGTCGACGGTGCTGCGTTCAACAATGCATTCGGTATCGGTTCCAACCTCCCCGCAGGTGGCTCCCCTATCTCTCTGGACGCTATCGAGCAGATGAGCATCAACATCACCCCTTACGACGTACGTCAGGGTGGTTTCACCGGTGCAGCAGTCAACTCTGTAACCAAACGCGGTACCAACGAGTTCAAGGTATCCGTATATGACTATTACACTTCCGGTAAGGTTCAGGGTCGCAAATATGCAGACGCTGCCGGCGAAGTCAAAGAGCTTCCCGCTTCCGACGCTATCAGCAACACCATCGGTGCTACCGTGGGCGGCCCCATCATCAAGAACAAACTCTTCTTCTTCCTGAACTTCGAATACGAGCCCAAGACCAGCCCCGCTACCAACTGGCTTGCTAATGACGGCTCTTGGGATCCCGCAAACGGCGGTTCCGTACACCGTCCCACCGCAGCCCAGATGGACGCTATCAAGGACTATCTTGCAACCACTTACAACTACGATCCCGGTCGTTACCAGAACTTCTCCGTTGCAACCCCTATCACCAAGATCCTGGGTCGCATCGACTGGAACATCAACCGCAACAACCACCTTACCCTCCGTTACAGCCAGGTTACCCGCAAGACCATCAGCCTTGCATCTGACTCTGTGAACCCTATCGGCGACGGTGACGCAAACGTTGGTTACGTGAAGAAGACCGGTGGCCGCAAGACCACTTACTGCCTGCCTTTCGAGAGCGCATACTACTTCACCGAAGACAACTTCTACTCTTTCGCAGCCGAGTTGAACAGCCGCCTCTTTGACGGTAAGGTCAACAACCTCTTCCGCGGTACCTATTCTCACCAGAATATCCCCAGAAGCTTCTACGGCAACCAGTTCCCTACCGTCGACATCCTCGAGGAGACCAACGGCGTCAAGGGCGTTTTGACCACCATCGGTCCCGACCCGTTCACCTATGGCAACCTCCGCGACGTTGCTACCCTGGTGTTCACCGACGAGGTTACCTTCTCTGCCGACATCCACAACTTCCTGGTAGGTCTGCAGTACGAGCACAACCGCACCAAGAACGGCTTCATGCAGGGCGGCGCAGGCTGGTACACCTTCGCAAGCTGGGATGACTTCAAGAACGGCGCACTTCCCGTATCGTTCTGCATCACCCACGGCAACAACGACGAACTCGCACAGGTATTCCCTTCGTTCGACTACAACCAGGCTACCCTCTATCTCCAGGACGAGATGAACATCAGCGACAACTTCAAACTCACCGCCGGTGTCCGCTTCGAACTCCCCATGTATCCTTCTATCGAGGGTAACGAGAACAAGAACTTCACCGAGGTTTACAAGAACTACGGTGGTTACAAGACCAGCGACATGCCGGGTGCCAAACTCAATGTTTCTCCCCGCGTAGGTTTCAACTGGGACATCCTCGGCAACCGCAACCTTATCATGCGTGGTGGTGCAGGTATCTACACCGGCCGTATTCCTTTCGTCTGGATCGTATCTGTTGCAGGTAACAGCAACTGCCTCCAGAACCAAGTTATCATGCACGCAAGTGACATCGCCGCTTCTACCGACGGTAAGATCGACGGTGTGACCATCCCTCATTTCCACACCAACGTAGCTGACATCACCAGCGAGCTCTACGGTGGCACCTTCAAGCGTAACGAGAATCTTGCAGCACCTTCTTCCGCTACCGTTCTCGACAAGAACCTCAAGATGCCCACCACCATCAAGGCTTCCCTCGCTTTGGATGCTAACCTCCCCGGCGGCATCAAAGGTAGCGTTGAGGGTATATTCAACAAGAACATCAACAGCACCGTGGTCCACAAGATGGGTTACACCACCTCTACCGTTCAGCTCCCCGGCGAGCCTCGCGCACGCGTCGCTTACAACACCATCCCCGAGGTCGGTAAGATCCATCCTTACCTGATCACCAATCCTACCAAGGGTACCAAAGAGGGTTACTATGCATCCGTTACCGGCAGCTTGAAGAAAGACTTTGACTTTGGCCTGAGCTTGATGGCTGCTTACACCTACTCCGTATCCAAGAGCCTCACCGACGGTGACGGCGACCAGGTTACCTCCCTGTTCGACAACAACATGTACTGCGTGGACGGTCCTAACCACGACGAGCTCGGTTACAACAACTTCGTAACTCCTCACCGTGTCATCGCCAATGCAAACTACACCATCAAAGAAGGCCGCCACCTGGCTACCAACCTCGGCCTCTTCTACGAGGGTTACAACTTCGGTTACGTAGGTACTTACGGTGCTTCCCGCTTCAGCTACACCACCGATACCGACTACACCGGCATCGCCGGCAGTGCCAACCTGCTCTACATCCCCACTACCGCAGAGCTCGCAGCTATGCCTTTCGCAGACGCTGCTAACCTGAGCGCTTACGAGAACTTCATCGCTAACGACAAGTATCTCAGCAAGCATCGCGGTCAGTTCGCAGAGCGCGGCGGCGCAGTTATGCCTTGGTTCGGCCAGCTGAGCGCACGCGTTTCCCAGGACTTCATCTTCAACATCTGCAAACGCGACCACACCGTACGTCTAGGTTGCGACATCAACAATGTCGGCAACATGATCAACCCTGCATGGGGCAATGTAAAACAGATCAAGACCTCCGGTATCATCTCCTACAAAGATGGCGCTTACACCTTCAACGAGGCTCAGAGCAAGTTTGACACCTACGCAAACCCCATCTCTACCTGGAGCATCCTCTTCAGCGCACGCTACTTCTTCTAGTCCAACAGACTTGACATAATCAAGGGCCTCCATCCGGGGGCCCTTTTTTATTTGGCAAATATTCTTACCTTTGCGGCCGAATTACATACGGGGTGGACAGATTTGTCATTGCTTGCAACCACCGTTAAAAAATGCTAAAATCATGAATAAGAAGAACTATCTCTTTACATCCGAGTCGGTGAGCGAAGGGCATCCCGACAAAGTAGCGGACCAGATTTCCGATGCAGTTTTAGATGAATTCCTCAGGCGCGACGCTGCCAGCCACGTGGCGTGCGAGACCTTTGTTACCACCGGCCTGGCGCTGATTGGCGGCGAGGCCACCAGCAGCGCATACATCGACATCGAGCAGGTCGCCCGCAACACCATCAACCGCATCGGCTACACCAAGAGCGACTATCAGTTTGACGGCAAGTCGTGCTCTGTGCTGCTGGCGCTGCACGAGCAGAGCCGCGACATCGCCCGCGGCGTGGACCGCGCCAGCGAAGACGAGCAGGGGGCCGGCGACCAGGGCATCATGTTCGGCTATGCCTGCACCGAGGGCGACCAGTACATGCCGCTGCCGGTGATGCTTTCCCACCGCATGCTGCAGGTGCTCTCCGAAATCCGCCGCGAAGCCGACTCGCCGATGCCTTACCTGCGTCCCGACGCAAAATCGCAATTCACCATAGAATATGACGGCGAGACCCGCCGCCCGGTGCGGGTGCACACCATCGTGCTCTCTACCCAGCACGACGAGTTCGACACCGACGAGGCCATGGCCGCACGCATCCGCAGCGACGTGGAGAACATCCTTCTGCCGCGCATGATATCGACCCTGCGCCCCGTGACGGCAGCCCTCTTCAAGGGGGACTACATACTGCACGTGAACCCGACCGGCAAGTTTGTGATCGGCGGCCCCGCCGGCGACACCGGCCTCACCGGACGCAAGATCATCGTGGACACCTACGGCGGCCGCAGCGCCCACGGCGGCGGCGCTTTCTCGGGCAAGGACCCCAGCAAGGTAGACCGCAGCGCCGCCTATGCAGCCCGCCACATCGCCAAGAACATGGTGGCAGCCGGCGTGGCCGACGAGATGATGGTGCAGATCTCCTACGCCATCGGTGTCGCCCGCCCCTGCAGCATCTTCGTGAATACCTTCGGCACCAGCCATTCCAAGCTCTCCGACGCCGAGATCGCCGAGGCCATTGACGCCAACTTTGACCTGCGTCCCGCAGCCATCATCCGCCGCTTCGGCCTCAAGAACCCGATATACCTCCCCACCGCCGCCTACGGCCACTTTGGCCGCAAGCCCTACACTCAGGAGGTGACCTTCTACGACGGCGAGCGGGAATACACCCGCCCCGTGGAATTCTTCACCTGGGAGAAGCTCGACGCCAAGGATCTCTGCCGCAAAATCTGCCTTTGACAAGGCCTTCAAAGCGGTTAATTTGTTGGTTGATAAGTTGTCAATAACCAAACCCAAAAAAATTGTAATTTTGGATTTGGACTGAGAACTATATATACCAACAATATACTCTATGAACAAACTTCTTAAGCGATTATTCGCCTTTTTGGCGTTTATCTTTGTTGGTGTGTGGGCCTCTGCACAGGTCACGACTTCATCCATGAACGGTCTCATCACCGATTCCGACGGTGAGCCGCTCGCAGGTGCGGCCGTGATTGCAATCCACACACCTTCCGGAACCCAGTACGCGACGGCTGCCAACAGCGACGGCCGTTTCGTCATCAACGGTATGCGTACCGGCGGCCCCTATGTCGTTGAAGTATCGTTCCTCGGCATGGAGACCGTGGAAATCACCGACATTACCCTCAAGCTGGGCGACCCGTACGAGCTCAACCTCACCATGAAGAGCTCCGAACAGCTCGACGCCGTTTACATTGTGAGCGACAAGTCTTTCAATGCCAACAAGACCGGCGCGGGCGACCACTTTAACCATCAGACCGTAGAGTCGATGCCTACGGTGGACAGGAGCATCTACGACATCGTGAAGTACACTCCCCAGGCCACCGTCAACAAGAGCGGTGGTATCTCTTTTGCCGGCAGTAACAACCGGTACAACAGTTTCCAGATCGACGGTGCCATTGCCAACGACGCCTTCGGCCTTGCAGCCTCCGGCACCAACGGCGGCCAGACCGGCGCCAACCCGGTATCTCTCGATGCCATCGAAGAGATCCAGGTCGTAGTCGCCCCGTTTGACGTCCGCCAGAGCGGCTTCACCGGCGGCGCCATGAACGCCATCACCAAGTCGGGTACCAACAAGTTCCACGGTTCTGCATACGCATACTACAACAACCAGGACTTCATCGGTACCACCGCGGGCCCCATCGCAGAGGGCGCTACCCGCCTCAAATACGACGACCAGCTCACCACCCGTGCCGGCGTCACCATCGGCGGCCCCATCATCAAGGACAAACTCTTCTTCTTTGCCAGCGGTGAATTCTACAAGAAGAGCTATCCTAACGTCTACAACCCCGAAGTCGGCGCATATCCCGACTTTTTCAGCAACACGACTCCCCTCGGCATCTCCGGCGTGGATTCGTACAAGGAGGTGACCTTCCCCGTGGTCGTAAACGGCGTCACCACCAACCTCACCGGCCAGGCATTCGAAGGCTCTTCTTTCAATACCACCCTGGCCGATGCGATCCTCGAGCGCTACCAGTCCAAGTATGCCCCCGGCGAAGGCTACTCCGAGAGCTACTCTCCCCACCAGGTCGAGGACCAGTCCATCAACGCCCTGCTCCGCCTGGACTGGAACATCAACACCGACAACAAGCTGATGTTCCGCTACCAGTTCGCGCACGCCTTCGCAGACCAGTACGGCAGCGGTAAATACACCTACTACTTCAACAACTCGTCGTACAAGATGGTGGACTACACCAACACCTTCGTACTCGAGCTCAACAGCCGCCTGAGCGAGACCGTATCCAACGAGGCACGCGCCACCGCGGTGCTGGTACGCGACCACCGCGAAGTGCCCTACAAGGGCGCCAACATCTACATCACTGGCGACACCTACACCATCGACCTCGGTACAGAATACTCTTCCGGTGCCAACGCCATGAGCTCCGATGCATACACCCTTACCGACAACCTCAGCATCTTTGCCGGCAAGCACAACATCACCATCGGTACCCACAACGAGTTGTTCCGCTTCTACAACATCTTCCGCCAGTATGCATTCGGCGAATACAAGTACACCAGCGTGGCCAACTTCTTCGAAGATAACGTAGACGAGTACTACTACAACTACGCAGACCCCGAACTCACCGGCGGCGAAACTACCTGGGGCGCAACCACCTGGGCAGCCCAGTTCGGCCTCTACGCACAGGACGAGTGGAAGCCCAACCGCGACTTCACCCTCACCTACGGTATCCGTGCAGACATGCCCCTGCTGCTCAACAGACCCACCGAGAACAAGGGCTTCAACGAATATGCAGAGACCTTCAAGGACTCCTTCCCCGCCCTCTACAATGCCCGCGTAGGCGAGATTCCCAAGGCCAGCATCCTGCTCTCTCCGAGAGTCGGCTTCCGCCTCTGGCTTGACGAGGCCCACACCGCGGTACTGCGCGGAGGTGCCGGCCTGTTCACCGGCCGCGTGCCTTTCGTATGGCTCTCCAACGCCTACAACAACAATGGCATGGAGGCCAAGAGCGTCTATGTCAAGGGCAAGGACCTCATCGAGGCGACCCACGACAAGGGGGTAAACATGCTCACCAGCGACCCTTACAACGCATTCATCAAGACCGGCGTGCTTGAGGCAAGCAACAGCGGCGCCACCATCAACACCATGAACCGCCAGTTCAAATATCCCCAGGTATTCCGCGTAAACCTCGGCCTGGACAAGAGCTGGGAAGGTGGCTGGAACCTCACCCTCGACGCCCTCTTCTCCAAGACCCTCAACAACGTCTACTTCCAGAACCTGGCCATCACCAGCAACAACAAGCTCTACGCAGTCAACGCCGAAGTGGCCGAGCAGAACCCCAACAGCGTGGCTCCCTACTACACCACGATGTCCAGCGCATACTCTACCATCGTGGCGCTGAGCAACACCAACAAGGGTTACACCTACTCCGTGAGCGCCAAACTGGAGAAATCGTTCGAATTCGGCCTCAACTTGATGGCTGCCTACACCTACGGCCACGCCTACAGCGTGAACGACGGTACCAGCAGCGTAGCATACTCCAACTGGAAATACAACTACTCGGTTGACACCAACGCCGACGAGCTCAGCTACTCGCTGTTTGACAAGCCCCACAAGATTATGGGCGTGATCGCTTACAACTCGAGACCTTACCTGGCAGGCCGCCTGGCCACCAACATCTCCCTGACCTACACTGGCGGAAGCGGGCAGCGCTACAGCTACACCTACAACGAGACCGCCGACTATAACGGCGACGGCTACAAGGGCAACTCCCTGATGTACGTTCCCACCGAAGCCGAGATCGGACAGATGACCTGGACCAACGCCGGCGACGCCGCCAAATTCGAGAATTACATCCGCAACGACTCCTATCTGCTGAGCCGCCGCGGCCAGTTCTCCGAGCGCTATGCGGGCATCGCTCCCTTCGAGCACCACTTCGACCTCCACTTTGGCCAGGACTTTATCTTTGACCGCAGCCGCGGCATCAAGCTCCAGCTCTTTGCAGATGTGATGAACATCGGCAACATCATCAACCGTGAATGGGGCCTGTTCTACGGCAGCGCCAACAACCTGCGCATCCTCAAGGTTACCGGCGTGAACAAAGATGCTGCCGGCAACGCTGTTCCCGTTTATCATTACGATCCTTACACCCTGTCCATCAGCGACTTCTCATCGAGATGGCGCTGCCAGGTAGGTGCAAGATTCACATTCTAATTTCAGGAGGACGACGAATATGAAAAAGATATTTAATATCCTGTTAACCGCAGTAGTTGCCCTTTCGGCCCTCGTTGCCTGCACCACCGACTATCCCGCAGGCCCGATGGCTTCCAACCTGACCGTAGGCCCCGCCAACAAAGACGTTGCGGCGCAGGGGACGACCTTCACCGCTGAGGTCCAGGCCAACGGCTTCTGGGCTGCATACGCCCCCGAATGGATCACCGTAGAGCCCGCTTCGGGCAGCGGCAACCAGACCGTTACCATCACCGTTGCCCCCAACGACGGCAAAGAGCGCACCGGCAAGGTGTCGTTCGACAGTGCGCTGGGCGCTGTAAATAACCTGACCAAGGACCTGGAGGCCACTCCCAAGGCGGAGATCACAGTGAACCAGGAGGCAGCCGAAGGCCAGGGCGGCGGCAACACCGAGGGTACCCCCATCTCCATCAAAGATTACATCGCACTCGGTGAGAATTCCGACACCTACATCATCTCGGGCGCCATCACCCGCATAGTAAACACCACCTACGGCAACTTTGACCTGACCGACGAAACCGGCACCATCTACGTCTACGGCCTGCTCAACGAGAAGGGCGAAGGCCAGAAGTGCTTCAAGGAGAAAGAACTTGCCATGGGCGACGTGCTCACCGTCAAGGCCAGCTCACTGCAGGACTACAAGGGTACCTGGGAGATTGTGGACGCAGTGTACGTATCCCACAGCAAATCCCTCATCGAACTCGAGAGCGACAGCGCCGACATCGCCAAGGAGGGCCAGGACTTTGACATCAAGGCTGTCGTGAAGGGCGCCGACGTCAAGGCAGATTATGTTGCCGACTGGATCACCTTCAAGGGAGCCGACAAAGATGGCGAGAACGTCACCCTGCACTTTACCGCAGCAGAGAACAGCGGCGTGCCCCGCAACGACGTGATCAAGATCTCTACCAGCACAACCAAGGGCGAGACCTCCAACGTAGAGTTCACCGTCAACCAGGACGGCAGCATCCCTACCGTGACCGTTGCTGACATACTGGCCGCAGCCGACGACAACAACTCGTTCTACCGCGTCACCGGCTTCATCTCCGGCGTCACCGACCTGACCAAGGGCCGCGTGAACATCACCGACGCCACCGGCACAGTATACGCCTACAATACCCGCGTGGCCAAGGAGGCGGATGCTTCTACCAACCTCACCACCCTGGGCATCGGCGAGGGCGACGTAATCACAATCATCGGCTACAAGACCACCTACACCAACGCCTCCGGCAGCACCATCGAACTTGTGGGCTACGTAGAGGATTTCTACAAGGTCGAGAAGGTTACCGTCGCTGAATTCCTTGCAAAAGAGGAATCTGCCGACAAGTGGTACATGCTCGAAGGTGCCGTTACCCAGCCCAATGCCGACGAGACCGCTGCAGGCGACAAGTTTGACCTTGCCACCTACGGCAACTTCGTGCTCGAAGACGAGACCGGCCGCGCCTATGTATACGGCGTCAAGACCGGCCTGGGCGGCGAAAGCAAGAAGTTCTCTACCCTCGGTGTCAACGAGACCGACATCATCACCATCGTCGGCAACCGTGCAGCATTCAAGGGCAATCCCCAGGTTGGCAACGCATGGTACGTCGGCCACAAACCCGCAGCAGCCGCTACCATCACCGACGCCACCATCGCCACCGTCAATGCGGCAGCCGATGACCCCAACGTCCTCTACCGCGTATCGGGTTATGTATCCAACGTGAACAACCTGTCCAAGGGCCGCATAGACCTTACCGACGCCACCGGCACCATCTACGCCTACAACCTCAAGGTGGCTAAGGACGATGCCTCCACCGACCTCGCAGCAGCCGGCGTTGCCATGGGCGACATCGTGACCGCGGTGGGCTACAAGACCACCTACACCAACGCCTCTGGCAGCACCATCGAGCTTATGGGCTACATGGAGAGCTTCGCCAAGGTAGAGGAGGTCACCGTAGAGCAGTTCCTGGCCAAGGAGGTTTCCAGCGACAAATGGTACCGCCTCACCGGCACCGTGACCAAGCCCAACAGCGACGAGACCGCCGCCGGCAACAAGTTTGACCTGGCTACCTACGGCAACTTTATCCTTGCCGACGAAACGGGCCGCACCTATGTCTACGGCGTGCTCACCGGCTACAAGGGCGAGAACAAGAAGTTCTCTACCCTCGGCGTCAAGGAGGGCGACGGCATCACCATCGTGGGCAAACGCGCCGCCTTCAAGGAGGCACCCCAGGTGGGCAACGCTTGGTATGTAAGCCACATTGCCATCACCGGCGACGACCCCGGGGAACCCCAGCCGCCCGTAGTTACCACCGGCAAATTCGTCAAGGTAACGGCTGCACCCGAGGACTGGTCCGGCAAGTATCTGCTGGTTTGCGACAAGGATGACATCAACATGGCCTTCTCCGGCTTCAGCGGCACCATCGGCAGCGGTGCGGCAGTAACCATCGCCAATGGCGTAATCGCCAACGACGCTACCGTAACTGCATACCAGATCGAGATTGCCAAGGCCACCGTCACCAGCGGCGCCTACACCATCAAGTACGACGGCAAGTTCTTCGCCTGGAATAGCGGCAACGCCCTCAACAATGCCGACGAAGAGAGCGCAAAGGCCAACTGGAACATCACCTTCGAGACCGACCACACCGTGATACGCAACGCCGACACGGCTGTCCGCAACCTCCAGTGGAACAAGTCCAGCCCCCGCTTCGCATGCTACGGCAACGACAACCAGACGGTTATCCAGCTCTATAAATATTCAGCAGAATAATCGTTCCAGATTAACAGAAAAACGAGCCGGGGTCCTGTGACCCCGGCTTCTTTTTTGTAGTGTTCAGGTTAATTTAATATCTTTGATTAATTGACTTAAAATACAAGAATCCATATATGAGCAGCAATAAATACTGTGTGATTATGGCGGGCGGAGTCGGCAGCCGCCTGTGGCCTCTCTCCCGCAACTCCATGCCCAAGCAGTTCATCGACCTGCTGGGCACCGGCAAGTCGCTGATGCAGATGACCATCAGCCGCGTGGCCCGCATCGTCCCGCGGGAGAACATCCTGATAGTCACCAGCGAGAAATATCGCGACATAGTCGAGAGCCAGGCTGCGGACATCCCTAAAGAGAACATCCTCTACGAGCCGTTCCGTCGCAACACCGCCCCCTGCATCGCATACGCCACCTACAAATTGTTCAGCAAGGACCCCGATGCCACCATAATGGTGACCCCCAGCGACCACGTCATCTCAGACGAATTCGACTTTGTGGACACGATGTCGGCCGTGATGGACTATGCATCGACCCACGACCAGATATTCACCATCGGCATCACCCCCTCCTTCCCCAACACCAACTTCGGTTACATCCAGTTCAACAAGGAGGTCAACACCGGCGACACCCCCAAGCGCGGCTACCAGGTCAAGACCTTTACCGAGAAGCCCGACATCGACCTGGCTACGGTATTCTACGAGAGCGGCGAGTTTCTCTGGAACGCCGGCATCTTTATCACCAACCTGCGCACCATCAAAGAGGAGATGGAGCGCTACCTGCCCGAGATGACCGACTTGTTCAACCCCAAGGACAAGACCCCCTACTACACCGCCGCAGAGAAGAATTTCATAGAGAACAGCTACAACAATTCCCCCTCCATATCCATCGACTACGGCGTCATGGAGAAGACCCGCAAGGCCTGGGTATTCCCCGCCAACTTCGGCTGGAGCGACCTGGGTACCTGGGAGTCGATGTTCGACTACCTCGCCGACACCAAAGATGCCGACGGCAACATAATCCACGCCAATGCCCTCTTGGGCAATGCGCACGGCAACCTGGTGGTCTGCCGCGACAATCGCAAGCTGGTCGTGGTCAAGGGGCTCGACAACTTCATGGTGGTGGACAGCGACAGCGCCCTCATGGTGTGTCCCCGCGAAGATCAGCAGGTAAAAGAGATATTGGTAGATTTAACAGCCCTTGACAAAGGAGAATATCTCTAAAAAAGTTTATCTTTGCACCCTCAAAGATTTCAAGCGCAAATGAACGAATCCATTATTGACGAATTGTCTGCCCGCATAAAAGAGCTTTCGGCACAGACAGAACAGGAGATAGAAGACATCAGGGTCAAACTTTTGGGCAAGAAGGGCGAGATCACCAAGCTTTTCGAAGAGTTCCGCACCGTTCCCGCAGAGCAGAAGCGTCTGTTCGGGCAGCGTCTCAACGTGCTCAAGAACGAGGCCATGCAGCGCCTGTCCGCCCTGCGCGACAACATGTCGGCCGGCGACAGCGCCGCTTCCGGCGAAGACCTCACCATGCCGGGCGATGCAATGCTGCTGGGTGCACGCCACCCCATCTCCATCACCCGCGAAGAGATCATCTCGATATACAAGAAGTTCGGTTATTCGGTGGCAGAAGGCCCCGAGGTAGAAGATGACTGGCACGTTTTCGGCGCCCTCAACTTCCCGCCGGAGCACCCCGCACGCGACATGCAGGACACCTTCTTCATCAACAACCAGACCGACAACAATATCCTGCTGCGTACCCACACTTCGTCCATACAGGTTCGCACCATGGAGACCCAGCAGCTGCCGCTGCGCGTCATCTGCCCCGGCCGCGTATTCCGCAACGAGGCCATCAGCGCCCGCGCCCACTGCATCTTCCACCAGGTAGAGGGTCTTTACATAGACAAAAACGTCTCCTTTGCCGACCTCAAGCAGGCCGTGCTGCTCTTTGCGCAGGAGATGTTCGGCGCCGACACCCAGATCCGCCTGCGCCCCAGCTACTTCCCCTTCACCGAACCCAGCGCAGAGGTTGACGTAAGCTGCAACATCTGCAAGGGCAAGGGTTGCAACATCTGCAAGGGTACCGGCTGGCTCGAAATCATGGGCTGCGGCATGGTTGACCCCAACGTGCTCGAAGCCAATGGCATAGACAGCAAGGTCTACAGCGGCTTCGCCTTCGGAATGGGTGTAGAACGCATCGCAATGCTCAAATGGCAGGTCAAGGACCTCCGCGAGTACTTCGAAAACGACGTCCGCTTCTTGCAAGAATTTGCAACGGTAGTGTAAAAAAATTTGCACAACTGATTTTTTTCCCTACCTTTGCAATCCCAACCGCGGAAATAGCTCAGTTGGTAGAGCACGACCTTGCCAAGGTCGGGGTCGCGAGTTCGAGTCTCGTTTTCCGCTCAAAAAGAGAAACGATAGCCTTTAGGTTATCGTTTCTCTTTTTATGTTGAGGCCAGATGTCGAACTCGCGGCCCCGAAAGCCCCCTGGGGGGCAGGCAGCGCTAGCTGCCGGGGGGTCATTATTGGCGCGAGTCGCCCGTGCGCCAGCACGGGCTCGAGTCTCGTTTTCCGCTCCACGAAGAGGAGATCAAAAATGGTCACCTCTTTTGTTCTTTGCGAGGATAGTAATCGCCAGCAGGCGATAGCGGAGCGCGAGCAGGGTCAGCCTGCGCCATAGCAAGCGCGAAGCGGTGGGGTTTGGGGCAGAGCCCCAGTATTACAGTGTCGCCGCCGGCTTCTTCAGAACTCTCTCAGCCAGCCGCATGGCCAGGATGGAGATGGGGATGGTAAGGACCAAAGCCACAATCAGCATCGGGATATTGTCGATGACCGGCATCATCAGCTGGTCATACCCTGCAGGCATCTCTTCCACAGCCGCCGCGAGCGAGCCCTCGGTATCGGTCCACCAATGGATGGTATAAGCAAAGAAGGAGAAGGCGAAAGGCACGAAACTCCAGCGGACGCCCTTGATTGAATCGTATTTGCAGTAATAGCGGATAATCTCGGCAAGAGCCGTCAGTACAATAATGCCGATAATGAATGCATTATCCGCCTCCCCTGACAGCAAAAAGAGCAAGAATATGAACCCGTTCAGAATCGTCGCCGCACCAAAACCGCGGATAATGGTACAGGTATAAAGATAGATTAACGCAAACAGCAGCGGCAAGACCGCGCCGACATAGGCGTAGCATGCAGGATGAATAAGACCGCTAGCAGCGCCCAAAATGAAGCTGACGAGATAGGCGACAGCCATCAGGAGGACTTTAAATATGTTTTTCATAACAACAGTGTTTTAAGATGATTAGAAACAATACTTCAGTTTAACCCATACTTCACTGTTATGGGCATACCGGAGGAACATCCCGCCATCGGCATGGAAATAATCGTAGCCGAGGATAGCATGTATCTGATCCGTAGCGGCCCAGTCGGCGCTGAGGCGGTTGAAGATACCACCGTCGCGCACATCGGCATAAGCGAAGGTGGACAGGGTCAGGGAGTTGTTCAGCAAGGCCTTGGAGATGCGCAGTGTCGCAAGCGAGCTTGGCTCGCCCACACCTTGCCAAATATGGTTGAACTGTGCCGACAAGTTCCAATCGGCCCCCGGATACCAGTCCAGGCCGCCCAGGACATTGCCCTGATGATGACCGTCATCGTCGATGTTGTCGGCCATTTCCCCGCGGAAGACGAAGTTCCCGAAAGGGATGGACAGGTCTCCGCCTACGACCGTCAGCCGGTGATAGCCGATATGGTCTCCCTGCAGCTCCGGCATTTTGGACCAGGTGCGCAGGGCCATCAGGGAGAAATCGATCCCGCCCAGGAAACAGCTGAAGCGGGCGCCGTATTCCATGTTCTTCGGAACCGGATCCGGCTTCACTTCCGGCGGAAGAGGGCCTACCGACCAGGGATTGGACGGGTCTGTCGGCAGTTTGAAGAATTCGGCGACCGGGACGGCGACCGCCTCCAGATTCCAGGAGCCGTGAATGAAACGCACGCGAAGTGCGCCCACGGGGATGCGGATGTCGTCATAATCCTGTGCCAGGAATTCCGTGTAATCCATCGGCGAGATCAAGTCCGTGACACGCAAACCATCCGCCACGCCCCAAGAAATAATCTGCTTACCGGCACGGATGTCCCAATGGGGGTTACCCCAATAGGCATATGCCTCACGCAATTGGAATCCAGACAAATCCTTGAGGAGTGCGTTATAGACGAGATTGGCCGACACGAAGGCACCGCCGCCGTTCTGCTCAAGCCGAAACTCACCCCGTACGCGGGTGCGGGAAGACATCCAATCGACGGGCGAATCGGCTCGGACGGCATGATACGTGTCCACAAAGCCCTTGACGGAGAGTTCGGGAGTATCCTGCGCCGGGAGCGCGACGGCTGTGCAAAGCAGCGCCACGACTCCCGCCAGGAACGGTTTCAGAAAGTGCTTCATAGTCCCTTCTCCAGTTTGGCGACCGTGAACAGACTCTTGTCCACCGCAATGTCATACTTCGGCCCGGTCACTGTAATCTGCGTACTGTGGCCGCTCTGGACGTTCTTCATTTCCATCTTCATCACGGTCCAAAAACCCTGGACCTTCTGCAGGTCCTGAACGGTCAGCACACGATGAAGCTTGTCCAGCTTGTCGTAGTATTCCACATAGATGCCGGCATCACAGTCTTGACGGATCCAGGATATTTTCCGGCTATAGATTTCGCGGGCGTCCTTCGGAATGGACTCGACGACCCAGCATTTGTGTCCGTCCCGCATTTCCTCCCGCAGCAACTCGTGCGTGTCCTCATCGACATTGCGACCACCCATGTCATCATAAGTGAAATCGGTGCCCATGAAGTAATCGGTTTTGGAAGATGCCCCGCTGATACGGCGCGTCTTCTTCATCGCAGGCAGATAGAGCCACTTATCGTCCTCTTTGTCCGCCAGGTCATAGTCCCAGGTCAGGAATCCGGTGCCTTTGACGTCCCCCGGATAGGTGAAGAACATGATCTTCTTGGTGTCTTTCCCCTGGTCCATAGCCCATGAGACCATCTTGCGCTCGCGCTTGTCTCCGTTTTTCTTGACCAGGGTTATTTGCATTTCCGCATAGCGCGTATCACCGTCGGGACGGTCTTTGACGCGTTGGATGATATCCCGCCCGCTTTGGGCGTTTGATGTCGCGGCGACCAGCAACAGGGCCGCCATCATTGCTAACTTTTTCATTGTCATTTACTTTTCTTTAGCATACACACGGAACTTGTTCACCAGCAACGGTGTTATGAAGAGGTCGGCCAACAACGCCGAGAGAATGCCGATAACGGCGAGTATACCGAAATTGATACACATCGCGCACGCCGACGTGGCGAAGCACGCGAACACGGCGGAGGTAATGATGGAGGTCGTGACGATGGCCACACCCACCACCCGGAAGGTCCTGCGAATAGCGACGGAATAGTCCGGTTTCCGGTCGAACTCCAGCTTCGAGTGGTTTATAAAGTGGATGGTGTCATCTACGGCCATACCCAGCATCATCGGGATCAGCGTGGCGGTCATCATATCCAGCGGAATGCCGGACCAACCCATGTATCCGCCCACGAAGATGGCGGGCATCAGGTTCGGAATCAGGCCGATCAGGCCCACGCGAATACTCTGGAAGGCAATCATCAGGATGATGGCGATGATGAGCACGGAGATCAGGAAGGACTGCATCTGGCCGCGGACCAGATACTGCATCATGGCTGTGTACTGCGGGATGTTGCCCACGGCGGTTACATTGACTCCGGGGAACATTTCCTCCGTCTTCTTGGTGATGTCGTTCAGTTCACGCTCCACCTCGCCCGAGTTGAAATCTGAAATCTCTACCATCATACGCAAACGCTTGTAGTCGTAGTCCATCCAATATTCCGTCTCGGAACCGCCGGCGTTCTCGTAGAGAATGAGCATCTGGGCCACCTCTTCCTCGGTGTCGGGAATGCGGAAATAGGCCTCGTCTCCACCGTTGAGCGTCTGGTTCAGGTCCTTGAGGATGTCCAGGATGGAGTTTGTGCGCTTGGTGAGCGGATAATTGCCAATGAGGCCTTCCAGTTGTTCCAGCTTCTTCAGGTTCTCGGGCCGCTTGGCTTCATCCTCATCCTTGAACTCCATCACGAGGTCATAAGAATACAAGGCACCCAATTCGCTCCGCCCCACGGCCAGGACGTCCTTCACATACGGGACTTTGATACCCATGGTCCGCTCTATGTCGAAAGCCGGCTCAATCTTCCACAAGCCGATGAGCAGGACCGCGCACACGATGACAAAGGCAATGACGATGGGCTTGGCGTGCTTGAACGTGAAATCGTTTAGCTTTTCCATAGCCCGGCTCAGGCGCGTGCCGCCCTCGCCGTCGATGCCCGCCTTGGGCTCTTTGTCCTTACCGAAGGAGAGGAGAATCGGAGCCATCAGCAAGGTCGTGAACAGCACGAAGAAAATAGTCAGAGAACTCATCATGCCCACGCATTTCATCGGCCGGATGGGAATGACCATGAAGGACATCAGGGAGACCACGGTGGTCAGGCCGCAGAACACCACAGACCAGCCTATCTCGCTGACCGTTTCAATGACGGCCTGCTTTCGCTTGCCGTGGATCCGGATCTGGTGGTGGAAATAGGAGAAGATGTGGATGTTGTAGGCTATGGACACGGCGAAGGCCAATATGGCCGGAATCATCAGCACAGTACTGTCCACATACATCTGCGTATAGCCCGCGAGGCCGAAGGTCATGAACACGCCGCCGATGACAGACAGCAGCGGGCACACGATGCCGCGCAGCGAACGGGTCATCAGCAGCATCACCAATATACAGATGATAGCGGCAATCATCACCAGGCGACCCATCTCCTGGCCGATATAGACCGTCTTCTGCTGGGACACGTACGGCATGCCTGTCGCACGCGGATGCAGGGAGGCATATTTCTCCTTCGTGATAATGTGCTCCACCTCCTCGCCGGTCACGATATCCGGAGACACATTGCCGGTCTTCTTCCACTCTTCCTCGGCAGGAAACGCGCGGAGTTTCACGAGTGTCCATGCGTTCTTGCCATCCTTGGAAATCAGCTTGCGCGCCACGTGCGGCTTGCTGTATGCCAAAGCCCGGATCTGCTCCATCTCGGGCGATCCGGTCTCCGGAATCACGTCAGGGACAATCTGGACGATTTCCATGCCGTCTTCCGTGCCCAGCATGAACTCCAGGTCCACGAGGGACGTGAGCTTGTCTCCGTAGGAAAGGGAATCCAGCAGTTCCTCACCCAACTCACGCAGGACGGTCAGATTCTCTTTCGTGAAATGATCTTCGCACTCGGTGAGGATGCCGATGAAATAGTCGTTTCCGAAATTGGCCTTGAACTCATTGGTCTTCACCAACATCGGATCTCCCTCGATGAAATAGTCGTCAAAGGAGGTCTGTTGCACCATCCTGGACATTCCAAAGAAGGAAAACACCAGGATGACGACAAACAAGGCGATGGCGGCCCATCGCCATTTCAAGAGGAAGGCCGCATACCTTCCGAACCATTTGTTAATTTTCGTCGATTCCATTGTTTATGATTTAATAATTAACATTGTTCAGTTTTGTTCTCAAATAAAAAACGGCCGCCTCCGCGGCGACCGTCAAATCTGCATCATCTCCCTCCATTGTATTCTTCCAGCGACGCCTCGGCATACCCTTCTGCCCTTATCGTAGATATACCATAGCCTTTATCTCCAAGCCGCACGCCCTTTTCAAGGGTCGTTGCGCCCCGGGTACCCTTCTCCAAAAACAGCTTCCGGGAAACGGCGGGAATCAGTTTACATATATTTGTCTTGAGCGTCTTCATCAAGAACATAGTTCTTATTTCGGCTGCAAAGGTATGCCCCTTCCCATAGCGTGGCAATCCCCAAATAAGGTGGAAATACTTAAGTCCCCGAACAGGACCTTCACGTCAAATTACCTACAAATAGGGATTGAACGGCACGCGGATAATCCCTACTTTTGCTTCGTAAAACGAACGGCCTATGACTACAAATGGGGATATTCTGAACCCCGGGATGAAGATGGCGGACTTGATGAACCGCGATTTTTCTCTTTCGGGTGTACTGGAAAGGGTGGGTCTATCCTTCGGATTTGGAGATGAGACTGTTGATGAGGTTTGTTCCCAAGCCGGAGTGAATACGGCGACGTTCCTGTTGATTTGCAACGTATACCTGTCGGATGACTATGTCCCGTCCCAAGACGTGCTGGGCCATGTCGATCTCCGGGACGTGATCCGTTATCTCAAACTGTCGCATACCTATTACGAGAAGACCGCCGTCAAGTCATTATCCGAGACGTTGGACGCACTCATGTCTCCCTGCGGCGACACCCATAAGATGATCATTTCCCGTTTCTTCTCCGATTATACGCTTGAACTGTCCAGACATTTCGAATATGAAGAGACGGTCGTTTTTCCCTATGTAGAAGCGATGCTCAACCAGGATGTCAAGGATGATTTTTCCATCGGCGAGTATGAACAGCATCACTCCGACGTCCAGGAGAAACTGGACGATTTGAAAAAACTGATTATGACTTACCTCCCGCGGGAATGTGACCAACAGACCATCCATGCGGCGCTCGCGGAGATATTCACGCTGGAAACGGACCTTCGGAAACACACCATCATCGAAGACCGCATTCTGATTCCGGCCGTCAATCACCTGGAGGACAGCGATGATACCGACTCCGTCGCTCCCGGCGACAAACTTTCCGCCAGGGAAATCGAGATCCTCGCCGGAGTGGCCCAGGGGCTGCTCAACAAAGAGATTGCCGCCAAATACAACCTCTCCATCCACACTGTCATCACCCACAGGAAAAACATCGCCCGCAAAACCGGCATCAAAACCATCGCCGGTCTCACGGCCTATGCAATCCTGAACAACTTGATTTGACAGTTCCGGACAGCAGGGAGCGTTATTTTGTTATTTCGGCACTCAGCGTAACGGCCTTTTGTTTGGTCGTGGAGGCGTCGGAATTAAAATAAGCCCTGGCTGCAGAAAAAAGGACGTAGGAAATAATGTGAATCTTTTTGCACGATAATGCATATCTTTATGGCGTAAAACCAAAGAGATATGCGTACTTTACTCAAGAACGGAAAGATTTACGACGGTACCGGCAGCGAGCCTTTCGCGGGCGACATCCTGGTAGAAGACGATAAGATAGCGGCAGTTGGCCAGAACCTCGAAGCAACGGCAGACGAGACCATAGATCTTAACGGCCTGAGCATCTCGTCCGGTTTTTTCGACGCCCATTCGCACAACGACTGGTTCGCCATAAAGAAGGAGCCGATCAAATACTTTGAACCCTTCATCCGCCAGGGTATCACATCGTTTATCGCCGGCAACTGCGGCCTCTCTGCCGTAGGCTTTGAAGAGGATTCGCCCAATATTGACAAGGTCGGCGGCGGTCTGTTCGGCTATCGCGGCGACACTACCGGTGTGTATCCCACCGTCAAATCGTTCTTTGAAGGTATCGACTGCAAGACTCCCTGCAATATTGCGACGCTGGTTGGCCATTGCAGCGCCCGCACCAGTGTGGCAGGATATGACGGACGGGAACTAGGCCTCGAAGAGAAACAGCGTATGCTGGGCATTCTGGAACAGGGGCTCAAGGATGGAGCCTGCGGTCTCTCACTGGGCATGATGTATCTTCCCGGCCGCTTTGCTTCAGTTGCCGAGACCCGCGACGTGGCTCTTCTGGCAGAGAAATACGACCGCCCGCTGACGGTGCACCCGAGGGCGGAATCTGCAATCACGATGGACTATCCAATGTTCGGCAGGGCCCACAATCTCCGTGCTCTGGACGAACTGGTGGAGATGTCCAAAGGGACGCACCTCAAGCTCCAGTACTCACACGCCATCTTTGTGGGCACCAGCACCTTCAAGACCAAAGACGAGACCCACAGCATCCTGGATGACCTCCGAGAGGCGGGAGTGGATGCCTGGTTCGATATCTACAATGAGTTGTCGGGGGTTTCGGTAATGACGGTATTCTTGCCCAGTTGGTTCATGGAGCTGCCCAAAGAGGAACGGCTCAAACCCAAGAACAAACTGCGTCTGGCCACTGTGTGCAACGGCATGATATTGAAGATGTTGGGCTTCGGCTGGAAAGATATCATAATTGCGTATCTCGGGCCCGGACTGGAGCAATATGAGGGCAAATCTGTCAAACAGATTGCCAGGGAGTGGCACACGACCGGCTTTGAAGCATATATGAAGCTCTGCGATATGTCCGATTTCAAGGGCCGTGTGATTATGGGCCCCTACAGCACTCCCGAGATTATCGAATGGCAGAGCAAGCGCGATAACGTGCTCTATATGACCGACGCATGGGTAGAGGAATTCGGCATCCAGAACCCTGCCATCTACGACTGCTTCCCCAAGTTTATCCGGGATTCACTGCTCGGCAAGGGCGACACCATGCCCCGCACCATCCGCAAGATGACCGGCGGGGTGACTGACCGCTTCTCCATTCCGAATCGAGGCTATGTAAAGCCGGGATATTTCGCCGACCTCACCGTGTTTGACGAGGCCCAGATGGCCGCTGCAACTCCCGACCAGACCAAAGCCTTCGGCATCAGTCGCGTCTTTATCAACGGCAAGCAGGTACTCAGCGACGGCATGCTGGACACCGAGGCCCTGAAGACTTCCGGCCGAGCCCTCCCCAGCCGGTAGCGCAGATCGCTACAATTATTGCATTTGCTACTTAAATCATTTTTTTCGATGCATAATGCTTTTTGCTAACATGTTAAAATTAAAAAAGATCTTCTCCATAGCGATCGTGCTGTGGGCGCTGTGCGCATGTGAAAAAAAACCCGAGGAGGTTATAATTCCCGTGACCTCCATTTCGTTGAACTTCAACAAAGCCGGATTGCTTGAAGGCGAGTCTTACAGACTCGATGCCACCGTAACCCCCTCCAACGCCACCGACGCGACCATCAAATGGTCCAGCAGCGACAATTCCGTGGTTACGGTAGACCAGCAGGGCGTGATTACCGGCAAGAGCGCCGGCACCGCCACTGTCACTGCCACCTGCAACGGCTTCACGGATACCTGCGAGGTGACCGTCACTGCCGAGGCCGTTCCGGTAGAGTCCATCCGACTGGGCCTTAGCAAGATCAGCGTCCCCGTGGGCAAGGTCTTCGACATTTCCGTAACGGTCAAGCCCGACAACGCCACCTTAAGCAACATTAACTGGAAATCTTCTGATCCGGCGGTCGCTACAGTCAACCAGCAGGGCCAGATTACGGCGCTTGCCCCGGGCCACACCACCATTACCGTCGAGGTCGGAGGCAAGAGCGACAATTGTGATGTAGAAGTATTCGCCTCGGACGAGAGCATAACCCTGGACAAATACGAACTCGGCATGACCGTGGGTGACACCTACACCCTCAAGGCCACCGTACAGACCCAGGAGGGCTCCACCACTGTAGCATGGAGCTCTTCCAACACCGCCGTAGCCACTGTCAGCGAGAGCGGCACCGTCACTGCCAAGGGCACCGGCGAAGCGATTATTACGGCCAAGGCAGGCAAACTCGAGGCGCAGTGCAAGGTGACGGTGTCCGGCGATTTTGTCCCGGTAGAATCGGTAACGCTTGAGTTGGACTATTATGTTTGTTATCCAGGCGGTTCCTTTACTATATTAGCCACCGTACTCCCCGAAAACGCCACCGACAAGACCATTACATGGACATCGTCAGATTCCAACGCAGTATCTGTTACCCAGGATGGCGTAGTTACCTGTCACGCGGAAGCTGAAGTTACGGTTACCGCAAGGGCCGGCAACAAGGAGGCCTCCTGTATAGTACACTGCGTCCATGATCCCGACTCTGATGATGAGCACGACGGCGAGTCGAACGGCCACACCTGGGTAGACCTGGGGCTGCCGAGCGGCATCAAATGGGCAACTTGCAACGTGGGCGCCTATAAATCATCGGAAATCGGCGATATGTTTGCGTGGGGAGAGACATTTCCAAGGGAATCCACAAAGAATCCACCTTATAGCTGGTATAACTCCGCAACCGACAAGTTTACCAAATATGTGACCGACTCTTACTATGGCAAAGTCGACAATTTGACAACGCTTGAACCGAATGATGATGCTGCGCACGTGCAGTGGGGCGGACAATGGCGAATGCCCACCGCGGCCGACGCAATGGAACTGGTAGAGAACAGCGCCTATTCTTTTGTAGAGAAAGATGGGGTTTGGGGGGCAAAACTCACCAGCAAGAATAATGGGCACAGCATATTCCTGCCGGTACTTTATGATGATTTAAAAGATGGCTGTTATCTGACATCGTCTTTGTTAGAGACTTCTATCTCGAATGTTTATACCTTTGATAATGAATCTATCGACCCTTATTCAAAAGGTGTGTTCCGCGGTGGAATATGTCCGGTGCGCGCCGTTATCGGCAACACCCCCTATATCCCCGTAAAATCCGTGGCGTTTGAGACATCAACTTTGGATATAACCGCCGGAGAGACCAAGGCCCTGAGTGTAACGGTTCTGCCCGAAAACGCATCCCACAGGGAAGTTACCTGGACGTCCTCCAACCCGGACGCCGCTACGGTAGACAATAAGGGGAATCTGACTGCAGTCGGAACAGGCCAGGCAACCATAACCGCGACGGCAGATGGAGTGACGGCCAATCTTTATGTAACTGTGCGTCCCCGCTTTGAGAGCATCTCCATAAATCCGTCGTACATGGAGCTGGAGCCAGGCGAAACCGCATCCGTAACCGTCACTGTCACTCCTGTTGAATACCTTGATTACTGCCAATACGGCTATGCGAACAATAGTATCAATATTATGGATGTCGAACCGACAGACAATAAACTCAAGTTCAACATTACTGCGAAAGCGGGCGGAGATGGGACATTTGATTTCCACGTCTATGTCAACGACAGCCCTATGACCGTTAGATGCCGCGTAACGGTACTCTCTGACGATGAGTTCGACGGTGAAACCGACGGCCATAAATGGGTCGATCTGGGTCTGCCGAGCGGCATCAAATGGGCCACATGCAATGTGGGAGCCAATTATTCCTCCCAGATAGGTTCCAAATTCGGGTGGGGCGAAATCACACCGAGCGATGACGACTCCACTCCATACAAATGGTATGACTCCTCAACCGGGAAGTATCTCAAATATGTGACTAACGCGGCGTATGGCGAAGTCGACAATCTGACTACCCTTTTACCCGAAGACGATGCGGCACATGTGAATTGGGGCGGCAATTGGCGTATGCCTACCGCCGATGAAATAAAGGAATTGGAGGAGAACTGCACATACGAAGTTGTCACTAAAAAAGGTGTCGTGTTAGGCGGAAAAATCACCAGCAAGCTTAATTCTCACAGCATCTTCATCCCGATGTATCGCGGAGAATATGTGGGTTACTGCCGTTCATCGTCCATGAACCAGTTGCAAACAGATAAGACGATTGTCCTAGCCGCTCTTTATCGTGAATTCGGCCGTGATATTCTCGGACGCAATAAGCGGGCCTCTGTCCGCGCCGTCATTGGCAATGTCCCGCTTATCCATGTGATGTCGGTTGACTTCGGCTTTTCCCATGATTTTCGGACTGTGGGCGATGTGATACAGTACAGCGTAAACATATCGCCTTCCAACGCAACTTACAAGACCGTCACTTGGTCCTCGAGCGACGAAAGTGTCGCCACTGTAGACAAGAACGGTAAAGTGACATGCCTGAAGGCCGGCGATACCTTAATTTATGCCGAGGCTGATGGCAAATCCGACAGATTCGTTCTGCAAGTCAGCCCTGCGGCGACCTTCCTCGCCCTTAATCCTTCTAAGATTTCAATGCATGTCGGCGAGACCCAGACAATCCATATCTCACTAACCCCGAGAGGTCCTTACCAAACCTTCGAATCCGGTGCCGACGGGGATATCACCTATTATATCGAGACTGATGATGATAATGTTCCAGTACGACTTGTCATCACCGCAACTAAGGTGGGCACGTATTCGGTATACTTTGGTGCAGGAGGCAAAAGAGCAACCTGCGAGGTCACCGTGCTGGAATAATTTGCTGACAATCCGTATCTTTGGGATATGAAAAAGGCTCTCCTGCATATATCTGTCCTGTTGTCGGTCCTTGCTGTCGGCGGCGTTAGCCAGCAGGATATCGACGACTTCCGCGCACTGATGCTGGAATAATTCCCGACACCGATGATGACCGTACGCCGCATATCCTCCATATTGCTCGCAGTGGTCTGCACCGCGATGATGATTGCGTGCTCTGCTGACAAAATCGAGGTGCTGCCCCTGTCCGGCACCGACATGGCCGATTATTGCATTGTCGTGGACGGCAAGGAATATCGCCCCGTGGATGTCTCCGGCAGCGACCTGAGCATATTCGTGCCCATCGGCACTGACCTCTCGAGGCTGGTCGCGCATTTTAAAAGCAATGCCGCCTCGGTCATCGTGGGCGGGGTTGCGCAGCAGAGCGACGTCACCGCCAACGACTTTCGTAGTTTCAAGAAAGGGGTCGTGTACAAGCTGGTTGCCGACGACGGCAAGCAAAAGAGCTACACCGTGCGGGTGATGGACACCCGGCTGCCGGTAGTCTCAGTGACCACTGTCAACCATGACAAGATCACCGACCGCGAGAACTGGAAGGATGCCTCCATAAGGATTCTGAACACCGACGGCAGCATCGACGACCTGGGCAGTACCGGCATCCGCGGACGCGGCAACTGGACTTGGGAGAAATATCCCAAGAAGCCGTATGCCCTCAAACTTGGAGAACGGCAACCTGTGCTGGGGATGCCGGCGCACAAAAGGTGGGTGCTGCTCGCCCTGTACCGCGGCTTCATAGGCAATGTGCTCATGTTCGAGGCAACCCGCCGTGCCCCCTCCATGAAGTGGGCCCCGCGCGGACAGTTCGTTGAGTTCGTGCTCAACGGGCGCTACCAGGGGCTCTATTACATCTGCGAACAAATCAAGATAGACAAAAACCGCGTGGACATTGCCGAACTCGCCCCAGAAGATGTCAACTACCCCGAGGTGAGCGGCGGCTACCTGCTGGAATACGACCAGCTCTATGACGAAGAGTACAAATTCATGAGCTCCGGCTTTAACCTGCCGGTGCAACTCAAGGCGCCCAACGACGATGTCCCCGAGGCTCAGTTCAACTATATCCGGGATTACATCAACGAGATGGAAGCGGAGATACTGAAGATAGGCAAGGCGGGCGGCAGCCGCTACGGCGACTACCTGGACATCGACAGCTTTGCCGACTACTGGCTGGTGCTCGAGACCATCTGCAACTACGAGGCCTACAAGCCCCGCAGCGTCAAGATGTACAAGGGGCGCGACGGCGTCGACAGCCCCCGGGGGACAGTCTGCAAACTCATCGCCGGGCCCCTCTGGGACCAGGAATGGTTTCTCGTCGACCGCGAATTCAACTCCAAGGATATGTACTACTTCAAGTACCTGTTCCGCGACCCCGAATTTGTCCAGACCGTAAAAACCCGCTGGGAAACCTACAAATCAAACATCCTGGGCAACGACACCTACATCCCCTTCCTGGACTTGCTCAACGACATTGTAGACACCATTGAAACCAGCGCCAACCGCGACATCAGCTACTGGGACAACGGCTACTTCACCCTCCGCAGCGAAGTCACCCCCGTCCGCAACAACTTCCTCAAGAAAATCGACTGGATGAACACCCAGATCCAGCGGCTCTAAGCCCCGCCCCCGCCACGGAAGGACTGTAGGTGCCATAAACGTCCTTTCGTGGACAGTATTTCCCGGTTTCCCCTCAAAATGCGACCACGAAAGGACCTTTCTCCGGTGCAGAATCCTCCCGTGGCAGAGAAATGGGTTTTCCGCCAGCCAGTATTTCCCGTTTGCTTTCTGTTAGATTGATTTCTTAGCTTCTTCTCGCACCGAATCATAATCCCACTTCTTATTGTGCGCAATTCTCTTCTTATCAAGCCATGTATAATCTTTAATCCAACCTTTCTTCGTAGCTATTACACAAGCCCTATTGAATCTATTACTGAACTCTGATTTATTTTTGCATTTCAATGCTGCTTCATAGCAGTTTTTATAGTTATCCCAATAACCAGCTGGTTTTTGTTGTTCCTCAAACCAAGTATAACTATCAAGCCATCCATTACGCCTTGCCACCTCATACGCGCCCGAGCTACACTTTGCAAAAGATCCTCTTGTTTTATTCTTCGATGCTTCTTCGTAACAAGTTTTCTTCGACCACTTATTCCTCGCAATCAAACCTATACCGCCTGTCTTCGCTCTATTAAGTATCTGCCACCCATTGTTGCGATAGAGTTCAAGATAATACCCTTCCTTTTCAACTCCTTCAGCAAGAGTGAGCTTATCGGCAAGGTTTTTCATTGTTGGAATCGGAAGGCCAATCTTCTCGGCATAGATATAAACCGCATCTGTACTTGTGTACAAGTGCTCCTTATCGCGCATCTCGACTCGCCTAATAAGTGTTCTCCCCACATATACAGAATGCGTAGACTAAAATTCATAAGCGTACACACAATCAACTTTGTCGTTAGAGAAATCTATTCTATCATCCTTCAACCAGGTAAACTCATCAAGCCATCCATTTACTCGTGCCTTGCCATATGCGGTTCCGCATTTATCATGAAATTCACCTCTACTCTTGTACTTCTTTGATTCTTCTGTTACTCTATCTTTAGTCCAGTAGTTATATGGATTCTGTTGGAGTCACTTCAAAACCCCATCTGACGTTTGTCAGATGGGGTTTTTCTTTAAAATTGTACCAAAGAATAGTCCAGTTTACCAATTGTTCTCGCCATCAAAAAGCGGGGCTACAAACTGCCGGGCAATATGCTCATTGATCGGCTTGTGGTATGCGAG